>Ga0181464_1000415_pt1 | contig 17939 bp, 10 predicted proteins | sample InSIn2gowninarea_FD_119074 | JGI IMG/M metagenome (GOLD analysis project Ga0181464, IMG submission 119074) | Clean room microbial communities from NASA Spacecraft Assembly Facility at Jet Propulsion Laboratory, Pasadena, California, USA -... ...
CATGTATGTCTTGTTTCAGATGAGGAAGTCCAATGACCTACCTTTATAAAGTGTTGTGAATTCGCAGAAGTTGTAGGTACTTTCTCCGCAAAGGAGGAGCTTAGCGTAGATGATTATATTATTCTTGCTAGCATGTCCTATTTCTTAATCCATGTTTTCCCTTGTGTCCAACTCATTTCCTCTCTGTTGATCAAACTTTTTTTGTCTGCCCTTCAAATTTTTTTTATTAGGTTTGAGGATATATTTTTGAACGGAATCCTAATTTTTTTTATTAGGTTTGAGGATATATTTTTCAACGGAATCCTAATCGTTTTACATTCAAATCAGTTACTCATGCGTGACAAATGCTATAAGAAACAGGGTGATTCGAACCTGGGACCTCACAGCAACTAGACATACATGCAACTGATGTGGTATCCCCTTGGGGCTTTTCTGCCCTTCAATTTATCTTTCCCTATTTAGTGTCATTCTCTACCCCTTGCCCTTTTAGATCTCGTAAAGAAATACATATAGATAACACAAGTAAGCTTCATTAACACAACCATTCATTAGTATGTCGTGGACTGAAGTGTTAAACTGTTTGACTAGCAGCCAAAAAAATATATCCAATGGCTGGCCTTTGCATGCTTTGTGCACAAGTGTACCATACAGAGTTGTGGAAAAGATCAAGAACGAGTACTTGCTGTGAAACCCTCTTAGATCTATCTTTCATTTTTCCAGACAGACATCTCTACTAGACCCACAAAATGCATGGCAGCCTTCTAGTGTAACAAAATCCAATGGCATGGCATATGACAAGTAACATTTTACTTGGCAGTGGGAATGGCAGGTGAGAAGCAGACAAATCGATAAGTTGGCCAATTGGCACTCTGTTCGTGCAACCAAGTGTCTGAATTTGGTTCATGAGATATTGTAATTTGTAAAACAGAACTTGGCTTTGGTGGTCCCTTGTGCTCCATTAAGCACTTGTTTTAGACTTCTAGCACAATCAAATCCTTCATATTGTCTCCTATAAGTAGAGTGTCAAGTTTTATAATACACTGTACTCTGTTTTAATATATTAACAAAAGTTTATGCTTGTTTGCAGCCATTCTGTTTTTGTTGGACATTGCTCCTTTAAAATATGTATTTGGAACTTGATTTCCCTAATATAAAACTAATCATGCCCTGTATCTGTAATTGTGGAATCTGGATCACCTCAAAACCTAAAGGATCACCTCAAATCCTAAAGCATTTTGATGAAGTTATGCCAGCCAGTCCAGAACATCTTCTGCTTCTAACACATGATTATAATTGTTTACAATTTAATGTCACTTGGAGAACTGGTTATTGGTTTTTTTTGTGACATGGGAGTGTTCTTACCATGAACTACTATCAGTTTGTCTTTGTAGTCATATCTACATGATAAGTTGCTGTATTCTCAAGATGATTGGTTTTATTGTGTATCATAAAAGAAGATCATATATCTGCTAGTGCTGCCCTACTGGAAAAGCCTGGTTTGCATCTAGTTTTTGAAGTGAGATTTGAAACTTGAAGGGTTCCAAAGTTAGAGAAAACATTGGTAGCTTGAAACTTCCCCTTGTTCAAGGGATGAGGGTTCCATTCCTAAAGTAGAGGTGCTGGATAAGCTGGAGTCTAAACATATCCTTTACTTTTTGTATATTACCTAATTCCTCTTAAAAGAACCACAAATAGTTTTCTTAAATTATGCAGAACATTGGTCTTTGGAAGTTTTATCACTATCATCTTTCTAAAAATAGTTTACAGAAGTAATCTTCCATTGAATATGCTGCTTCAAATTTATTTTGGTATTGCTTGCCTCACAGTTGAGTTTGTCTCTAGGGGTCCTTCGGTGAGATTTTGCAAGCAAGTTGGCGCTGTACACCAGTAGCAGTAAAGCGAATTTTGCCTTCTCTGTCAGATGACAAGTTGGTTGTGTAAGTAGAACTTCATAACGATAGACACATCAATTCAGTTTTGTTTGTATTTGTTTCTGAACCTTAAACTTTTGTAAACAAAGTCATTTGATCTATTTTTTCACAATTCTGCTTCTTGGTAGTTTCCTATATCAATATGTATGCATATTTAAGAATGAATAGATAAGCAGGAAGAAAAAATAGCTGTAAAAGAAAAAAGTAGAACCCAGAATTGAATTTATTTTTCTGCTTTTGTCAAAGGAAAAATAAACACTCAAGTACACCGGCTAGAGAGCACTTTCTTGTGAGACTTAACTGAAGGTAATCCCTCTTATAGCATCATACTGCTCTTCATGATGATCCAAAAGAGGTCATTGATAATGACGAAATGCAGGCTATAAGCTCCATGTTTGAAGATCATGATATGGTATGTGAAGAGAAGAGCACACAAGATTATCTCATTTGGGAGGTGGAAGATGAGAAAGCAAATGAGAGAAAAGAAGGAAAATAAATCACCATTGGAGGTGATATATATTTTTATACTAATGATTTGTTTAAATGTGTTGAAAACAGGTTTGAGGAAGAAGAATGCCTTGAAAAGGCATCATTGAAGACCATGATGGAAATGGGGATCTTGAGTCACTTGGACTCAAATTCATAATAATCAGATCTTGCATCAGTTTGCATTTTCTCAGCTTTAGCTACTAACCTTGCCTTAAACTTCTCAATCTCATCACTTGAGTTGTATTTAATTCTATATACCTATTTATTGCCAATAACATTATGTTCATTAGAGGAGACACCAATTCCTAAGTTTCATTTTTCATAAGGGTATCAATATGTGCTTTCATAGCATCTATCCAGGAAGGATGTTTGCAAGCTTCACCAAAAGTTTGAGGTTCATCCTCATTTTGAATTCTTGCAATTAATGACATATTACTAGTTATCCTATGCTTAGACATATTTCTTTCAAAGGAGAGTCTTTTAATGATTGTTCAAACCATTTGTCTTTTAGAATGATTAAACAGAGATCAACAGGATGATTCAACAGAGATCAAGAAGGATATTTCATCAAACCTAACATCTATTGGAACAAAGATTGTTTTGGTTGAAGGAGTGTATAATTTGTAGGTTTTGGATTCACTATCATATCCAATAAACACATTTTTCAGCCTTATTATCTAGCCTCTTTCTCTTTTCTGAAGGAATAAATGAGAAAGCAGTGCAACCAAATATTTTGAGATGTGAGATTGTATTTCTTACTAGTCCAAGCTTCTATTGGCAACATCCCTTTTACAACCTTTGTTGGACATCTATTTAGAATGTAAACAACAACATTAACTGATTCTTCCCATAAATTTTTTGGCAAATCTCCAAGCATATTCCAGTCTATTTCCATTATTGTCCTATTCTTTCTCTTAGCAATACCATTTTGTTGAGTGTAGGAAATAGTGCGCTGCCTTTCAATTCCATGTTCTGAGCAAAATTCATTGCTATTATATTCTTCACCATTGTTTGATCTTTAACTTAGCAATTAAAAAAGTAGTCTGAACAAAGAAGGCTAGTTCGAAGAGAGATAAAAGATGTTTTGACAAGGGGCCTTCTGACGGACAAGAGATCTTCGACTAAGCAATTAACAAAGTGTTGTGACTCCACAACACGCCACAAAATTTGCAATTTTGAGGAACCAATTTTTTGTTGAGTCGTGACCACTAGGAGCTAGAATCTCACTTAGTCTTTTTATACTCATTCAAAACCCCGTTGAGAATCAAGTGTTGTACATCTCTTCTAGTCATAGTCATGATGAACCTATATTTAAAGATATCCAAAATTGACTAGTTTGGAAGATAGGAAAGTCTAGGGAATAATGTGAGATAGGAAACTAAGTTCTAGAGCCCTGAAATTTGACTAAGTGTATCGAAAGGTCTCAGTGTCAAAGTTCAGTCTTTTTCTCGGGTGCGCTCAGGAAACAAGGCAAAAATGAAGTTGGCACATGTTTCAAAAAGACAAAATTATAAATTTTCAAAACATGCATCTAGCCAAGAGGAGTCCTCGAATGGAACAAATGTGTTCAAATTGCAAAGTTGTGACTTCCAGAACGAATTTTCAAGCAAGAAAGTGGCTAAGGCATGGAGCGCACCAGGAAAAATGATCAAAATATGACTTTTTTAAAACGTGCACTAGTACGAAGAACACCCAAGTGTTGTGCTCAAACACAACCCACCCCAAAATCTTGCGATTTTGGGGACCCTCTACAACTACGCCCATGTACATACCCATTTAAGTCTTGCGTCTCCCAAAATCCGTGAAACTTGGAATCATTTCATTCACCCCTCACTGGTGCTTTAAAGTCATCCAGGCTAGTCATCCTAAGCCAAAATCATAAAATTTCCCGAAATTTGGCTAAGTCTAGAAAGCCCGAAAATTGGCCTAGGTGAGTTAGGGGATCCAAGTCAGTTTGAGTCCAGTTGAACCAAACTGGGCTACCCAGAAGGCTGGTGCATGCCTCAAAAAGTCATAATTATGACTTTTTGAGATGTGCGTCGGGTTCCTGAGCAGTCCAAGGTCAAGTCGCAAAATTGTTAAGTCAAGCTGGTAGTCTTGCAAGGTTGGCGCATGCCTCAAAAAGTCATAATTATGACTTTTGGAGACATGCGCCAAGCCTAGGAAGCTAGATAGACAAACCGAAATGCTAAATTTGCCTAAGTCTCGGAGCTTTCAGTCTTGTAGTCCAGTTTTGTAGGACCAGAGGGGTTGGCGCATGCTTCAAATTTATGACTTTTTGAAACATGCGCCCAACTGGAGGAGGCACCAGAATCCAGAAAATGGAAAAATCATTAAGTCTGGTTGCATAGAAAAGGCAAAACACTCATCACACACACTCTGGCAGGCTGGTGCATGTTTCAAAAAGTCATAATTATGACTTTTGAAAACATGTGCCAAGCCTCAAGGCAGGCATAGGTCCAGCGCACTATCCAGAAAGACATGATTGTGCGTTTTGGAGGGGTGCGCCATGTTCCAAATGGCTCCAAGATGACAATGTTGGGCAGCAAGGGCAAGATGAAGTCTCTTGGATGGAGAAATCAGAGCAAGATAAGGCCACTTGACCAACACTAACCGATTGCATGGACGAGCTGGAGTGAACACAGAACCGCCAAAACACAAGCATGTCTCCCCAAGCCCAGCGCATAATTATGTCTTTTCCAAACATATGCCAGCTTGAGAGCACCTCTAGATCCCATGCGTTTGTTTCCAAGCCGCCAGTTGCATTCAATGCCCACGACACACATCTCGAGGTCGGCCATTTTGGACGGCTAAGATGGAATGTTCCTTTGAAGCTGGCTGACTAGGGTTAAGTGTTGCCCTTATTTTTCTTATAAATATCAGTCTGGGACCTTCATTTTTTGCAAACTAGAATCATTTGCTCTCCATTTTCTAGCGATAGGGTTGCAGAAAATTGCAGAAATTTAGTGACCAGTTTCAACTATAAACACCAACCCAGGTAGCTCATTTTTTCAAACTCAAATTATTCTGCTCTTCATCTTTTGCATCAGAATGGACAAACCAAACACCAGGACATCAAAGCAAGAGGACGAGACAAAGAAAGGCTTGATCATGGATAATGCCTCGCCAAGTCGGAAGCACAATGTCAATATCGCAGCTTTAGTAAGGTCACTACATGAAGATCCGAGCCTAAGAACAAGAGATGAATCTACAAATACTCATTATGTGAGTAGGTTTGTGTTCAAGGTCAACAATACACTTTCTGTCACCAAAGTTTCCTTGAACAAAGACCCGAAGAAGCTGCAGGACTTGGAGGCCCATACTCTGAAGGCTCAAATCAATGAAGTCAAGACTACTGGGGCAGAGCGGATCAAAGATATCACCAAGCTCGCCAAGGAGCTGGAAGAGAAGCAGGGAGAGATAGGCCAATAGGAGGAAGTCATTCTCCTTCAACCGTGTCGCCCACGAGAGGAAACAATAGCCACACTAGAGCTGGAGGATCTCAAACCAGCAGCCAATGAAAGCCCAAAGGTAGACGCAACAGAGGAAGCAGGACCTTCCCAACCGGCCAATGAAGAAGACCCCCAGCCAAGTAACGCAGAGAGTGCAGAGGCGACAAGTGCAAACGAACCTGAGGAAGAACGATGAGGCGGCCTGTTGCATGCGCAACATTACTTTATTTTATTTTATTTTCATGCATTTTCTATTTTCTGAAATTCGGACTTCAAAAATGCTTAAATTTGGCCCAACCTTGTGATGGATGAGGATTTGCTCCCATAAGGTTGGAAGCAATCTTGTAACGCCATATGGCGAGATTTTATTGGACCACTTTTATTTTCTCGTAAACTGCAATTAGGGTTAGGGCAACACTAGGGTTGCTAACCAAAACTATTTATACCCCATTTTGCTTCATTTGAAGGGGGGATTGACACTTTTGAGACAAATAAGAAATTAGTGCATTTTGGGCTCGAAATTTCTAAGTGTTTCATTTGGGTGTGATTAAGTACCGTGGACGTTTTGTTTCTTATGTGCAGTTGTAAATGTGAATGAATAGTTGGAAGTGCTTTCAATCTCGTTCTATTATTGTTGTTATTAACATATCTTGCTTGGTGCATCTTGTAAGACTCCTTCGAGTCGGATGAGAGATAATTATATATTCTTTGAAGTGAATGTGTTGATGATTGAACAATGATATTTTCCTCTTGCATCTTAGATTTGATTCTCATTCGGATACCTTGGTGATGTCATTCACCTCAGCAACCTCACCTGGGTTCGCCTGCCTTACCTTGTATCTTTGAACTCCTTGCCTACTGCTTCCCGCTCCGTCTACTAGACCATTTGTGTTGTTGGCTAGTAGGCCAGAAAAGGGGTGCCAGGAACATGATCCGAGTCCCATCGGGGTGACTTCGAATGAACCAAAGTTGAGTCCATAAGTCCATAAACTCACGGTGACCTTAATTGCAACATCATTCCACCATTTTCCCCTTTCAGCATCTTTTTCTTTATTTTACACTTTTTTCTACAACTTTTGCACTTTGTTTCCTCTTTTCTTTGGAAACAACTTTGGTGAATCACACTTAGCAAACTCAGAGTCCCTTGATCCATGCTGGGTTAGCATCGACAACAACTTTAAACATCTCAGCCTGAGCTGGGTTGTTCTGGTGAGTCGAGAAGCTATTCCTAAACAAAGAAGAACCTTTGGGGTAAGCAGTCCTCATAGCGGGAGGGGTAACGCCCTTCCACCTAAGGTGTTGGAGTCCTCTCCGACCTCCTCTTCCAAGAAAAGGAGGGTAGGAAAGAAAAACTGCCCAACACCAGGGAGTGAGCACATGTTTCAAAATGACAAAAAGATGACTTTTCAAAACATGCGCCTAGCTTGAAGGACCTTCCAGGTGAGTTTGACATGAGAGTTTGGCTAAGGCATGACTCCGAAACATCAAAAATTAACTCAACATTGCACAAGGAGACTAGCACATGTTTCAAAAAGACAGATTATGACTTTCTAAAACATGCGTGCAACTCAGAAGGCTTCCCAATTCAAGCACATGATGAAAAACGACAACAATGACTTTTCAAAACATGCGCCCAAGTTAGGAGGACACTAGGATGGATTTGGCATACCAAAAATGACTAAGTATTGGCCCTAAGACTTCAAAACAAGCTCAAAATTACCCCAAGAGAAAAACACATGTTTCAAAACGATATAATTATGACTTTTCAAAACATGAGCCAAGGTTGGGGTTGTCTCTAGGTCAAGCACATCATTTCAAAAGACAAATTTGTGACTTTTTAAAACATACGCTCAAGGTAGGAGAGCTCCAGGATCGATTCAAGGTGGAAAATGACTAAGTATAGGCTTGCGAAGCATCCAAATCAACTCAAATTTGCAAAAGGATGAGGGCACATAGAAAAAAAAGACAGAAACATGACTTCTGGAGAGGTGCACTCAAGCTGGAAGACCTTTTGGGGGGTTTGAAGTAAAAATTTGGTTGAATCCTAGCCTTAGAAGCACCAAGATCAAGTGAGAATCACACAAGGAGATCAACGCATGAGAAAAAAGACAAAAGATGGCTTTCTCAATCATCGCTCAAACTAGGAGGTCACCCAGTTCAAGCACACCTTTTTAAAAGACAAGTTTTTAAGTTTTTTTGGTGATGCGCCTTGTCCTAGGCGCTTAGGTTTCGAAGATGAAGGGTCCTAGTTCATTCCAACAAAGCCTACAGGTTGACAGTTGCCCTTGTGAGTACTAGAAAATGAAGATTTCAAGTCATGTGTTGCAAAGGTGAAAGAGATGGATGAATTCATGAGCATCAGTTGGATGGAGGCGTTGCACTTGAGATGCAACATTTTCAATTTCATTTTATTTTGCATAATTTCATTTCAATATGTATCTCAAAACATTATTCATTTTGATTGAACCTTGTGATGGATGAGGATTTGCTCCCACAAGTGTTGGATTTAGTCTTGTATTAACACTTGTCATCATTTGGTTCAGATTAGGGTTTATTTCATGAAATTAGGATTAATTTCAATTAATTTTATTTGAAATTGCATTAGGATTAGGGCAACACCCCACAACTTTAAATACCCCTTGGGGGCAAGCAAGAGGAGGAGGATGATAGAATTTTTGCACGAGGAGAGCTACTTTGTGCAAGACTTGAAAGACTTTGTAAAACTTGGCATAATCAATAGAAATTGCTACTCTTTTCATTTAATGGAATTGTGAGTTTGATTTTATGCTTGGTGTCTACTTGTAATGGTGTTGATATTTATGATCATTTCCTTTGAAAATCATTGGAATTTTTAGGGAAAAGAACATTGAATGTCTTTTGAAGTGTTGATGCTATTGCTTGGTTAAACAGTACTCACAATTTGCATGCAAACTTATGCACTTTTGCTTGTTCTCTCTATTTCGTTTAACTTGATGACAACATTCATAATATTTTGATCTACTTCTTTCCATATCATTCCTAAAATTGCATTTAGCTTCAAAGCTTCCTCTTATATGTCTTTCATGTTGTTTGCTATAGGAGTGGATGGGTGAATGTTGAATTCATAACAAACCTGGGGAGAAAGACATCCAAACCCTTCTGAGTTGGTGAAGAGAGTATAGCTAGAGCTTAACGCAAGTGCCATATCATTCCTTTTTACTTTGTTCCCTTTTCACTTTCCTTATTTTTCCCTTTCTTTGTTTCACACTTTTTTGAAACGGCAAGGGACACCTCTTGACACAGTACAAAGATAACTCTGAGTCTTTTCAGAAACAAATTTTATTTTGGGTGACAATTATTGCCTCTACCATTTGGCAAGACCTATTCCAAGTCATTCTCATAACATAGTCTAAGCATTTCAAGATCTACTGCGTGTAGCCTATTCATTTGAGGATAAGAGAACCTTGGGGTACCAGTCCTTTCAAGTGGGGGAGAGTAACGCCTCCTCATCTAAGGTGTTGTACGTTCTTTGATCCCATTTCTCATAGCCATATGCTGGGGTAGGAAAGAGAAACATGCCAACACAAAGCAGTACAAACAAAGAAGGCTAGTCTAAAGAGAGATAAAGTTGTTTTGACAAGGGGCCTTCTAACGGACAAGGGATCCTTGACTAAACAATTAATAAAGCAATCTGAACAAAGAAGGCGAGTTTGAAGAGAGATAAGGCTATTTCACAAGGGATCTCCAGCTAACAATTAACAAAGTAGTCTGAACAAAGAAGGCTAGTCTGAAGAGAGATAAGACTGATTTGACATGGGGCTTTCTGACAAACAAGGGATCTTTGGCCAAGCAATTAAAAAAGCAATATGAACAAAGAAGGCTAGTCCGAAGAGAGATAAGTTGTTTTGACAAGAGGCCTTTTGAGGGACAAGGGATTTTTGGCTAAGCGAGGAAACATGATAGTATGAAAGAGGCATGTAAGTCCGATAGAATGAAACTTACTAGAACAAGAATTAGTCATTATTTTGGTCACACAAAGCTTGTAGTATAAGAGAATATTATTCTGGATAAGTATGGAAAGGGGTTAACCGACATACTTTAACTTATCTGATAAATAGTTGCAAAAGTTTGAGACGAGAGGGAGTATGCACACAAAGTAGATGACTATCTTGAGCGATATGTGAATCTTGAAGTTTTATGTGTAAAGATGAGGAGAAACAAAGTGGGAGATGCCTTTGTCACGAGGAGAGGAGGAATATAGCATTTTGATTATGCAAGAGAAATTTACTTAATTTTTGTCTGTTGGACATAGAACTAGACAAAATATCAACACGTCACATGAAAAGCCAAATATTTTTAGAAGAAGAGAAGAAATGGAGTGGAGACAAGTTCTCTATTAACAATTGGTCACAATTTTTGTTTTCTAGGACTTCAGTCTCATAGTAATTTGAAGAATTTAAATTTTTTCAAAATGTACCAGTGGTCATGTCTTTATGCTCTAAATCTTAGTTCTGAAATTGAAATAAAATTAGTCTCTTTAGTTTTTAAATTAGCAAAAAAACACAAAACCCACAAAATTTCTTTAAACTTTGCCAACTTGCATGCAACTGTAGCATAACTACGGTTATGATCATCAATACCTTTGCAAATTCTCTTGCTGAGTTCTAAGTTTTGTACAATGTTGATCCAGTACAGATCACTACATCCGGCGTATATTTAGGAGTTCAATTCCTTCCCTCAATTTGAAGCTTGCTGAATAGCCACAACCTTGAAAGGGAAATGCTTTCCTCTCTACTTTTGATTTGTAATCAGCAGAAGCCTATTGCTTACTTGGATCCTCAAATACAAATTTACAAACTTTACTAAGTCCATTTTCTCTATGCTCTCTATGTTTTTAATATGCATAAATACTGATTATCAAATCAACACATAACCAATAAAATAATGCACACACACAAAGAACTTAGGTATTTATAATGATTCACCCCAATGTGGGGATATATCCACTTTAACAAGTCTGAGATTTACTTATTGAACATAGGAATGAAGTACAACCAAGGTTACTTGAATGCTATTGCCAATCCTTGGACAATTGTTACACCCACAGCTCAACTGATCACACTCTCCAAGCTCTGCCAAATCTTAGTACAACTCAGAAAATGCAGTTTTGACTACTGCAATGGCATTTTCCTAACTGCAAGAATGACGTTAGCACTGTTAGTTCAATAATATCTTCATTAATGAATCCTCTATTTCACTGTCACCCCATGATCCCAGCTCTACTTCACACAACATCTTGCTGAAAGACTACCAAGCTTCTTTTAGACCACTCTTTTGGGCAACATGAAGGAAACAAGTTCTCTAACTGCTGAAAATCCCTCACAGCAGCTAGGTAACAATTTACAATGTTAAGATAATATAATGCTATGATTGCCACTTATAACCTCCTCACTCTTAATATGATTGTCACACTCACACCAAACAATTCTATCTCAACATGAACAAATGAATAGCATAGAATGACTATGATGTTGTTCATCCGACACTAGGGTTCTTACATTACATACTGATCAATAGGCTATGATGTTGTCCATCCATCCATCCAACCAACAACAACATGGTAATGATAAGAAAAGAAGCTCTCATGAAACTCTGCTCCACCTTGCTCTGATTCCCAGCCAATAGTAACAGTCTTCCATGGCTGTAGTTCTTCACCAGCAATAGCAGGGTCTGCCCCAACAATCGTAGCAACCTGCCACAGTAGTGGCTACTCTTCTCCTCTCAATCTCTCTCAATGTTTCAACTTCTTTTCAAATGATCCCCAAGGATGCTTTTCGCTGCCAGACCTGTCTCTTTGTCTCCCAACAACCCTACATTTCATCTTCTGTAAGAAATGTCTGTAATGCTTCACTTGCTCTGAAATGCTTCTGTTCCCATGGCATCAGCGCTCTTACTGCAATTTGATGAAAAAAGACAGTTCAGACTATAACATCATGAATTAAGGTCAGATCTTTAACAAAGGTAGGCATATCTCTTTGAAAACTATTCAATGAAAAAAGAATGACCTCAATTGGATGCCTCTACTAAAAGATATGCCTTCCCAAAGATGACTGATCTATTTTGTGGCAGGTTCTAGCCATATCAACTCCACAAGACCCCTAGGAAATGCTCTAAACACCACCCAAGCATGAGAATTCACCAAATCCTCACTCGAATGATATTTAGTATTAATTACATGATCTATTTCAGATAAACTTTGGAACACCAATATTTCTGGATCCATTTCTAAGATATTTTTATCAAGATGTGTGTATTTCATTGCATCGTTACAATCTTTTATGGTCCTGAGATCTGGCCCAAGTTTTAGGATTGCAAATTGGGCATGTATTGAACGTTTTAAGACCATCCTTCTCCAAGATGTAATCTGTTGTAAGAAAACAAGTCCACAATGTATTGTTCATGCCTGGTTTCTGTATAGCCTCTTTGTCTTGAGAACATCTTTAGGATCATCTTACAGCTTCATAGAGTTTGATCCATGGGTGATTGCATGTTGGTAGACAAAGATACCTTTAGTGCTTTGCTTGTCAAAGTGGGTTGCCTCCACAAGTTTGGATGGACAACACCAAGGTTGGCATGTAGAGGCTAGCTCTTCTCCGCTCTATTAGTATTTTCTATAGATAGGGTTCCTTTTTTCAAAGACTCAGTGAATTCTCTTCCTCGCCTCTTACCTAATAAGAAGTTGATCAATTAAAATAGTTAGAGAAGATATCTATTGGCAGTAAATTCATGTTATATGGATTTCACTTCCTCAATCCCTTAGCCTCAAAATAGCTTTCTATGTCCAGTATTTCTAGCATAATGAGGATGGCATCATTGTTTGTCTAGATTATACTCAATGATACCAGACTCATAGCCTTTGTATCCCACTTGGCCAACTTGGAGTATCCTTCCACTAGTTGTGAGTGGAAATTAACCAGCATATTCCCAAGAATGATAAGATCTGTCACCTTTGTTCCTTCAGGAAGTGAAGATAAACAAACATTTTATCTTCTGGCGGTCTATATGAGATTCGAGGGAGGTATTATTTCTTATTTAGGGACTTGGGAGGATCACTTTCTGCATTCTTTTGTTACCTTGACCAAGGCAATTGGCTTTGTACCTTTGGGAACTGAATACTCATAGGTGAAGAACCTTGCAAGCAGTCTAAAACACCAAAAGATTAATCATCTCCTTTTATTTATCTCAAGAACTAGGGGAACCAAACATCCTTTTGATGGTACTAATACCCAGTTTGTTGATAATGATAGATTGGTGTGATTGTATCTTCCCTTACAGGGCATTGCTAGTCTCTACTGCCATCCTCTCTTTCACTAGACAGGAGACTCAACCTTTACATTGTGGACCTTCTTCGCCTGTTTGTTCCTGTGATCACGTTGCAAATCAAGAAAATCCTACGAGCATTATGAAACATATTTTGATTCTGTATTCTATAAAACTGACCAGCATAGACAATCTTATTCTACTAGTTTCATATAATTTGAATGGCCATGATTGCAATATTTGGAGTTAAAAATGTTGATTGTTTGTGAATAATGAGAACTGGAAGGTATGGCCTCTTGAAAAGATCAAAGACCACAGAGCAAAACAACTAAGCAAACCGAGTTTGATATGAAGCATCAGGAATGTTCATGCTTTTGAAATAGTCTCTTGCAAATGCGTTAATTGTAGAGGTGCGGAGCAGTATGTTTGCAGTAACTATTTGGAAAAATCTTCACGATAAGTAAAACCTTGAAGAAAAATTGAGTGTTATATCTAAAAAATAGGCTATCTGCAGTCAAGAAAGGGGATAGTGCCTGAAAACTCCTCAAATAGTATCTAAATGCTGTCTGGGTTGTATTTGCTAGTGAAAATTGAGAAGCTATCAAATATTGATTTCCTCTACTGGTTCAAAAAAAAAATTTCTATGTCTTCTGTTATTATTGTGTATTTTTGTTTATATGTGGGACTTAACCTAATTTTCCTTTGGTTCATTAATATAATAGTCCAAACAACCTTGTCCGTAGTAAACATCCATGCTTGATGTAAATTTGCTGACACTCGTCATTTGTGTGCCCTGTAGTAGTTTGGGTACGCCCCAAAACTTTCTCATAAATAACCTTCACAATAGAAAAGGAATCACGATCACAATAGTGATAATAATTTCACTGTATGGAAGTCCTGAGCCTCTGGAGTAACACACGTATGGGTGGCAAGGGTCTTTTGGAAGCCTGCAAAATAGCACCAGACTATTTGATCGACTCTGTGTCTAACCAAATGAGAACATGAATTTTTATGATTGTAATGCTTAAGATATTAATCACAAGTTTATCTGTATCTGAATGATATAAATTATTTATATTATAAGCATGGTATTTTATTATGGGGCAGCATTACTCTTGACTCAGTCTTGAGAAAGATGTGTTGGAATCAAATAGTAAAATAAAACAAAAAATCTGAAAATATCATATACCTAACCATGATTATGATAGATAAAGAGCAGTCCTGTCTGCTATTTTTATCCTGTTCATTCCTACTAGTAGCTTTCCTGTGGACTATATTATCAAAGCATTCTTTAAGATTTTTTTATTTTATTTCAGTTACTCTTGCTGCACTCTTGCATGTGCAATTGTGGAAAATAGAAATTCATGAATATTAAAATGATCAATTTATTGAATGACAAAAGATGTGGGTGGAATATTGATGTAAAAATTAAAATGTTTGTTTCTTTTGTTTGAGTCTCAAAACTATGATTTTGTTGAAATGATATTTTCAATTTCTTTATGACAGAATTCATTTAGATTCTAATTTGCAACTTGCATGCCCATTGTTTGATTTGTCATACAGTCAAGACTTCAGACATGAGGTTGATTTGCTGGTGAAGTTACGACATCCTAACGTTGTCCAGTTCCTTGGTGCAGTCACAAAGAAACCACCTTTGATGTTGATTACTGAGTATCTTCGTGGGGTAGGGAAAATCTTTTTATGTTTCTTTTTTGGAACCCATATTTCTGTCTGCTTATATCACATTATTTAGGTAGCATTTACAACAAAGCTAAAATGTTTGAATCTGGAAAAAGGGTCACATTTTTTACAAAAATTGAAGAAAGTGATACAAATTTTTATATTTGTAGGGGGATCTTTATCGGTATCTTAATGACAAAGGTGCATTGAGTCCATCAACTGCAGTTAACTTTGCTATGGACATAGCGAGGTATCTAAATTGGGTTCAGTTTGCAACCAAAGTGGCAGAATCTGTACTTTTCTATTATATAACAGGGTTATGGCATGGTTATAGGCATTGTCTGCCTTTATTTCTACATAAGATTTCCTAGATGCAGGTGGTATAAATTAATTTGGGAACATCATTAAGGCCACTGTTCTTTTTGACAGAATTTTCAAGCATGCATAGATTTCTATCTTTTTCCTCTTCATATTTCGTCTTTTCCTTCTTCAGTATATCATAAACAATAATTATACATATTTTTCAACCTGTTTCTATTTTTTAAAAAATTTTCCTATTTGTTCTCTGAGATGGCTTACACGCGCTGCTTACATTCTTTTTGACAGGCTTTTTTATTTATTTTATTTTTATCAAATTGGACGAGAGAGGTTTTAACAGGACCTCAAAAACCTAATTACATCAGAAGATTTACAACCATGTTCAAGAGTGCTTCTGCAACAAAAAGATAAGCTAAAGTCTAGACTTATTCCCAAAACAGTCAACCTACAGGTCTAGGACAAAAACACAAACAAATATCACAAAAATTCGCCTAACCAACGTTCAAGCTCCTCAATACGCCCCTGCATCTCTGCCAGGATGATTCGTACTTGCTCCATGGATTCCATCACCATCCCTTGCATTTTCAGTCCTGAAGCTATGACCTCTTCCGCCATAGCCTTGCCTCGTTTGAGCAATTGCAAGGTGTCTCTACCATAACCTTCCGGGTCAGGCCTAATCTTCACTGTCTCTGCTTACTTTACGGGGCTCGGACTTAGACCGGGTAGTTTTGCCCCTGCGCAGCATCGTCGTCAGTTTCTAACACCTCCAGGGTTTGTTTAATCCTTTGTGATTTGCATCTTCCCCTAACCGGTTGACTCCCGATGCTTTCATCACAGTCCAACTTTGATTTTGCTTTTGCTCCTCTCTTGGCTGGTATTCTAACTGCAACCTGCTACTCCCCAATATCTCGTTGGATGCAAAAACATGGTTATAAATCATGAAGAACAATCCTTTGATGAATAGGTGCTCGAATTTTCTTTTACTTGAAATCTTCCACCATTTTCATGATTGAATGCAAGAGAAACCTTCGAATGTTGATGGATCTGTTGTGTCGGAGGGCGTTGAGGAAGGCAATATGGTAGCTCCTTACTAGATCTCTCCAAGTGTCCAAGGTGAAGAAGTTCATAATTACTTCCAACGACCTCCTCCAAAGTGAAGGTAGTGATGAGGCCAGAATTCCACCACCATCTCTCCTAATAGTCTCCATCGGCTCCAAGAAAAGTTTCATTTCATCCGTCAGCGTGTGATGTTCTCGTCCAATGTGGTCCTCCTCCTCTTTGAACCCTGTTACCTCAGCCCTAAGTTGGCGTTTTATCCAAAGCACTTTCTCCAGGTAGTTGATGGTACCATATATTGCCATCCTATTTTTAGTATCATTGGTCACGTGGCTTAAGAACCCCTCTGATGAGAGTATGTTCCCACCAGCTCTGTACTGAATCTGACCACCATATCCCGCATGAGGCCCATGTTTCATCTTTGATTCCACTTCTTAATCATAGACTTTGTTAACTATCTTTCCACCTTCCTTCGATATCTCAACTAATAGTGTTTGGTCCTTTATATTCGAGAGGTTATCTCTCATAGGCATTGATATGTAAGGATCATATGTATGAAAATAGACATCTTAGACTGAGGATTCTGGGTGAAGTTCTCATGCTCAGGTTTGTTTTCAGTACAAATGGCTCAAGGATAAAATCTTTGGAGTCCTCCATAAGACATTCTCCTCCCCTCCTCATGCTCACTTTCCTTCTGATTCTAGCCATCTCCTTCAGCTGTGAATAGACAATAATGGCTTTGCATGGCCACATAGTGCAGATATAACACTTCTCATGCATCCGTCCTCCCCGCTCTCTGCCATAATTCAAGTGATTCCCCCTAGCACGAGGTTGGCAAACCTGTGAGGTGAAGTCGTGGCCTGTCTTACAGTGTTCCAGGTGTTACTGCCAATCCCATCAGCTCCTGTATTCATCCATCAATGTTGGAAAAGCCAGCATGCCCAAGAAACCACAGGGTTGCTTCATCCCAACTAATCTATAAGTATATCCTCGGTAACATAGCCCTTTTAATTAGCTGACACATGCTCCCCCTTTCGATATCCAAATAGCACTTACTAATTTCGTAATTCAGGGGTCCCCCTTTTTGACAGGCTTTTAAAAGAGTCATTGAACAACAGAAATTACTGTATTAGATCAAACAATAATTTGACTTCCATGAAATATAATTATGATTTGATCCTTATTTTTGCTTGTAGGGGAATGGCGTATCTTCATAATGAACCCAATGTCATTATTCATCGTGACTTGAAACCAAGGTAAATGCATTGGATAAATATTGTAAAATGAACGATTCTATATTTAGAGAATTTTTGTTACTATCTTATTCTGTCAAATAAGGTGAGCTACCTGTCTTAAGGCGCAAGTAGAGGCAATATTTTGGAATCATCGTTTACTTAGTAGAATAGTAAATACTATGTTTAGTTTAATTCAGTTTACTTTGTATTTGTTTTTAATATTTAATCGATGAGATTCTTCAATTGAGATTCAGAAATGTACTACTGGTGAATGCAAACCATTTGAAAGTTGGTGACTTTGGCCTAAGCAAACTTATCAAGGTTAAACATGCTCATGATATGTACAAATTGACCGGTGAAACTGGAAGCTGTGAGTGAAAAGGGCTATGTTACCGAGGATATACTTATAGATTAGTTGGGATGAAGCAACCCTGTGGTTTCTTGGGCATGCTGGCTTTTCCAACATTGATGGATGAATA
>Ga0181464_1000416_pt1 | contig 17928 bp, 16 predicted proteins | sample InSIn2gowninarea_FD_119074 | JGI IMG/M metagenome (GOLD analysis project Ga0181464, IMG submission 119074) | Clean room microbial communities from NASA Spacecraft Assembly Facility at Jet Propulsion Laboratory, Pasadena, California, USA -... ...
CGTACCTCTCCCGCTGGTCGAGTCACTAACGTACCTCTCCCGCTGGTCGAGTCACTAACGTACCTCTCCCGCTGGTCGAGTCACTAACGTACCTCTCCCGCTGGTCGAGTCACTAACGTACCTCTCCTCTTCAATTTACTTATTGGGTGGGGGGGCTTATGGTCGAGCCCCCTAAAGGGTGATGGCGGCCTTATCAGTCGAGCCTGCTTGCGCATCCTTATCAGTCGAGCCCCCTAAAGGGTCCTTATCAGTCGAGTCACTAACGTACCTTGATGCTTATTGGGTGGGGGGCATATGAATGAGTGAGTGACTCCGTCCCTCGCCCTTTTATTTGGTCGAGCAAGCAAGAAATTGATTTGACTTATTGGGTGGCCCCTCTCAAATAAGTAACTAAAAGCCTGCTTACGCATCCTTTCATTTTGATCCAATCAATCAATTAGGTAGGGAATTCGGGAGAGATCTCAATTCGGGATCTTGCGAAGAAAATGACTCTTAAAATGAAAGCCCCTTCCTGGGCCTATTGCCCCCCGGGTTTGATCTCTTCTTCATTTAGGTAGGGCCGGCGCCCCTTACGCTTTGCTCAGGTAAGGGAGAACACTTCCTAATCATTGCCTCCCTGCGCCTCTATGCATGCGAGTCTTACTGGCACTATACTCCTTATTCACCCGGCCACCTCTATACAGAACTGGCCCTGGCTTGCTTTATTCAAGCGAACTGCCCCGAAACCTTACCTGAGCATAGCGAAGGAAGGAAAGAAGGTAAGGGCAAGTTCCGGACCAAACAAATGAGAAGCGAGGGGTTGGTTTTGGTGTTCATCGACACAAATCCCATTCATAGCATAGTGAGAAGGAGTCTTCATTGGGATGAACTGGGGTGAGACAAAGTGTAGCGCAGTCTGGTTAGCGCGGCTGTTTTGGGTACAGAGGGCCATAGGTTCAAATCCTGTCACCTTGATGCGAAACTTAGTCAACCCCAATCATGCGAAACTTAGTCAACCCAAATACGAACATCACTCGGCCGTTATCACCTCATCTTACTATTCACAAGCCGCAGTTTACTCCGACGTTTCCAATTTACCATAGAATCCCCGGGGCTTTCCTAGCCACTATGGTTTCGTTCAGTCCCCCTTTTTGCCTGGAAATAGGTTTTTTCAGCCTCACTTATGATAATTTCTACCAACTTGCCTCAGGTTTCTCCGTCAATTTCCCGAAGTTAACTCTAAGCTTAGTCAATCTCACTTCATTAGCGCCGCGCTATCATATGGGTAACGGAGTTCGTCATTCATGGTGGGATTTGGGGTTTCCCCAATCCTCTCCAATAATCCGGATTTCCGAATTTCCTACGTTATGTGTCGCTTTCTCAGCTTTCGGAAGGATTCTCCAAAGAATCTATTGCTGATCTAGCGGTCTCGCCCAACATTGATTTCTCTATCATCGGAGGGTGAGAGAGAGAAGGAAGGTTATACCTTCCCCCCTCGCCAGTAGAACCTTGCGGAATTCACCTTACTTCATCTTATCTTACTCCGCTCCTAGTCATTTCCAGGGGTAAGTGCCATACAGGAACAGGAATGCCGGAGGCATCCTCTTCAATTTACTTATCGGGTGGGGGGGCTTATGGTCGAGCCCCCTAAAGGGTCCTTATCAGTCGAGCCCCCTGTCGGGTCCTTGCACTAGGAAGCGCAAGCCCCTCCGGGACCTCTCCCGTTGGTCATTCTTTATATATGTCATAACACTAGATTCGGTGTTCTAAGAATGCTGAAAACGTTCTTCCAGTCATTCTTTATATATGTCATTACGCTATCGAAGAATTGAGAAAAGAATCGATCAATCCGATACGAGTTGACAAGGTCAATCCTTCGACAACGCTTTAGTTCGACCAGTGATTCCAGTCATGAATGAGATCTATTATATATGTCATTATGCATTTATTTCCTGGCCAACCAAGACAATGGGTCATAGAAGGGTTCGTCGATGGATAAGAACTGGTAATTACTTTCTCGGTCAGGAGAGCTTGAAATAATATACGGGGCATCGGCGGCAAGTCATCGAGTCAAGTCATCGGCGGCAAGTCATCGGTTGAAGGATCTAACATGGTCCATTATCTCTTTTCACTTCGACTTGGTCACATGGTGATGCTCGTTATATATGATATTCTACTTTTCCTATTTCGACTACGTTTTTCACTTCGACTAGAGCATTTGGGGAAACATGGTGTTTTCATTACATATGATATTATGTCACAACTTGCCATTTCTCTTGGAGATCTCAATCAGCGTCAACCCGTCTTATACGTTATTTCGATTTTCAGTTTTACCAAATCAACCAAGAAAAGGAAGAAGTTTGTCATTGGGTAGGGTAGATTCGGTGTCACGCACGTTATATACGTAATTATGGCTGGCTTCCTTGCCCTCGGAAGCGCAAGACCTCCGGACCTTATTATTGAAGAGAAGTCAACTTTCCCTTCTTTCCAATATTGTGTGTGAGGAACACGTTCGAGAAGCCACCAGTAAGTGAAAGCCGTTCAGTCATAGTTTATTATATACGTAATAATGCTTTATACCTTAACAAGCCGAATGAATAAGCGATTTCATATATTGTGAGGAAGACAATGAATGCGTTCGTGAGAAATGAACAGTTACCTTCCTTCAACCTCTCAATCTCTCCCTTTCGGTTCCTCACCTCTCACGACGCACCCATTGATCCCCCTTGAGAGAGCCTTAGAAAGACAGTTCCCATCCCTTACGGCTACCCACACGGCTCACCTTCGAATAGTGATGATATTTCTTCGCTTAACTCTCGACTATCACTTTCTATCAGTTAGTCAAAGAGAGAGAGAAAGGAGGAGGCAAGAGTCAGTAAAAAGGAAAAGAACCACCTTAACTGCTACTTGAACGATGCTCTTACCTTTTTTCAATGCTCAATGAATGACGACGTTGATGCAAAGGAGAAATTCTTTCTCTTCAAACCCCCACCCATGAACCAGCAAGCAAGCAGCTTAAGGAAGCACCAATCCAACAACTCTTCTTAATAAGAAAGGAAAGGAATGAAATCGCTCGACCCCCGCCCCCCACCCAATAAGTAAACCCTAACCCTTTAGGGGGCTCGACTGATAAGGATGCGCAAGCAGGCTCGACTGATAAGGCCGCCATCACCCTTTAGGGGGCTCGACTGATAAGGAGAGGAGAGGAGAGGAAGGACGGCTCCTCCTCATATAAACCACAAACTCATCCCTACACGTTATAACGGATCCACCACCGACCTAAGATGTGCAGGCAGCAAGGAGAGATGCGGCAACAAGAAGATGCGGCACAAGGAGATGGCCGGCAACAAAGCCCCCCAAACAAATACGGTAAGACAGTAGGGAAGAACAAATACGGACATTGACCAGGTCACTTTTTCACCCAGGTCACTTACCTACTTCGATAATGGTTGTTCCCTTTCATGGGTTCCCTTTATAATGGTGGCCGTAAGAACAAGCAAGCATGTCCGGCCGAACTGGTCTCGCCCGAACTAATCTCACCTATCTCATCATCCGCCCCTCCTTATTCTCGCCTCTATTCGCAGGCGTTCATTGCCGGAAGATAGGTCCTTACACCGGTAGGTGCGTGTGAGGGGTCCTGATTTTACACTTATGACTGCTTACCTTGGCTTACCTCGAAGGAAAGTGAGTTTGTCATTACCAGCCAGCCAATATATGTTCTTCGATTCCCATCTGCCTCATCTCATCAGAACCTACCTAATCTGAGTTTGTCTGAAAGAAAAGGGGAGTCTGTCTAAAAAGGTCCTTTAGGCCCTTTCCTTAAAGTACAGCAGCTATCTAGCACAATCCACTAAGACTTTGTCAAGGTCCCTATCTAGCAACACTAGTCTCCGTAGGTATCTAGCAACACTTTTCATATGGTTCATTGAGCCTGAGCCCTGCAACTGAATCTACACTTGGCACTGGAACCCATGCCTTTGCTTCTCGATCAGAAAAAACTGCTAAATCTACACCCGTAACCGGATCTACAGCATCTGTCTTTGCCGGTGATGCTTACCTTGTTACTGTAGGTGCCGTAGCTTTTGCTGTTGGTATTTATGTTCCCTCCACCACTTTAGCCTCTGCCTATGACTCTGCCTTTGCTGGTCAATCTGATTCCGATGGGTGTACATCTATGGATCCTGCCTGTGCATTGGATCACCGGATAAGGCTAGCGGGTGGTAGGTAAGGCTGGTGGCTTTCTGGCTGCGGTAGTAGTAGTGGCGGGTGGCTGGATATACTTTCGCTGGTACTGCATCGTGATCAAGAACTGGTTCCTCTCGACCCGGAGCGAGCCGCTAGGAGCAACGTGACAATAACCCATAGATGTGTACGTGAAAGAACCAACCTCCTAGCTTATTGATGCATCGTAATATAAGATCAATGTACATACCACCTTAGCTGCTAGGAAAATGCGCAAGGTACCAAGTTGGCTGCGTAAGATATCATTAATTGGATACTGGATTGCGCGAATAATGCATCATCTAGAATCTGTTCATAGTCAAGTGCCTGCTTTCGGGTGGTAGGAGCAAAAGCGATTTGATCGGTGGATGCGGGTCGAGTCAATGCTGCTATCTGGTTCAGCCTTAAGGATAGAGAGGTGGGTCGAGTGTCTCGCTGGATCTCGAAGCAGTCGTCGGAGGCCAGAGTCCCTCTTCCACTCAGAAGGGGGCAATTGAGTGTTCGGTGGAGAATCCTGTTGTCGATGTGGGCGGAGTGCTCTGGATGAGGTTCGATCTCTTCATGTATATCGGTTCACCATAGATAGATTCATTGCAAAGTGAGAGGAATGAATTGGTCTGTCGGAACTATATGAACACTCACCCGATTCTATATATAAAGCGGTCTGAACAATGCTTTCGGTTAGCCTGAACACCCATATCCTAGGGATCGAATTGAAGGCATAGGACTAGCGATGTTGTTTTTATAAGCCAACCAATTCTCTATCGCCCGGCATTGCCTTGCTTGCGGTTCATTCAGTCGTTCGGTACTGCACTTTCATTTCGATGGTTGCTCTCGGCAGAAAGAGGTTGGAATCGAGTTGTTATTACGTAGATAATTCAAAGCTCGATCGAAGTTACGTATTAACGGAAATGAAAGCGGAGAAAAGGTCTTGGTTTCGAAGTCCAGCTGGTTCAACAAGTTCGTTGGCGATCCAACGGCCCCTGAACACCCATATCGGCCTGTTCCGCGAGATCAGCAAACTTCATGAATCGGGGCCCCGTCTCTTCTCAAATACTGGTTCGTCGTGTTCCAGTGCAAGGATTGATGCCTGAAGTTGCTTCCGCATCGAAGTATATCCAATATTCAAGGTATGGAGGGCTCTTTCGAGAAGGGAGGGAACCGCATAAAGAGCCGTCGATTTTGGACTTTCAAGAAAGAACGACCAATCTTCACCTAGAGACTTCTTGCCCGTGTCCATCAATTCTACTTGTAGTATTCGAGCGAGGTCTGGCTGTTGGCCATCTTACGAGAGAAGGCTGCGAATGGGGGAAATGTGGCACCCCTTCAATAGTTGGAGAAGAAATAGGTCGCGTAATAATAATAATAGTAATAACGAGAAGCCGCCCAATTCCCTTTGTGAAATGGCTCCATAGTAGACCCTATTATGATGGTTGCGAAATGCCCCAGCGAGGCAGAATGAAAAGGAAAGGCTAGTGTTCCGCCTCTCCGGAACAAATGGAACGTAAGAAGGCCCGCCCTACCGAAAGAACTCTCTTTTATGTTGATGAACTATCTCCCAGCTCTCTCCAAGAATATGCTGGAGCTCCCGAAGCCCTCTAAGTCTAGTTTGGTCGGATCACATGCAGATGCTCAGGTCGGGATTGAGAAAGGCGCAGGGAAATGTATAGAGGCGTCGTGAAAAACACATTTTGAAATGCAGAAGTGGATTCGGGAGAAGGAGCTGAACCTCCCCTCGGAGCATGTTCAAAGACTGATTCATAGATCCTGTATAATTGTTAGCACGGGTGAGGATGATGAGAAATTTGTCCACCCACATACCATTGCTATCCCTTCTCCTCCGCAAAAGACCAAAAGATAGAGAACCCCGGACCCATTCTAGAATAGTGATTATCGGGTGGCAGATAGATCTGTGGCAATAATGTGGGAATATATCAATTGTGTCCCTCATCCACGATGAGCGAACTGGGCAAGACTAGCTTTTACCCCAATCTCAATCCAACTTCATACCTTATTTTCATTGATAACCGGCCAGATAGATAGCACGGCAAGCAATCAATTAAGTACATCCATATTGATAGCGCGCCTCCATAACTCATCAAGCCATACCACTAAAACAACCCCTTCACCCATCATAGACAATTACCACTTACCCCTGACCCATAAAAAAATATTGTATTGAATCAAACTGAATCGATCTTATCTTACCTTACTTACTTGACTTACTCATATTTCTTCCCCTCAATTCGCCCTGTGCCGGTGCTTCTGCTTCCTTTCCGTTACCCCTCCGCCGAGATAGGTTCTGATTGGTCGTTTGAAGGCCCGCTATCCTATGAAAGGAATTCCTCATGGGGCTATATCGATCTCTCGATATCCTCGTATCTTTCAGTAAATGCTCTCTCGACTGGGTCCCATCTAACGTATAAGTTATTCGCTGGCCAACCAAAGCTAACTGGTATGCCTCTTCTACCCAATGCATGTTATTAAGACTAATTGAAAGCCATCAACATACCTCGATATCCTCTGGTCTTTTGGTTCCTCTTGCCCTAATGGGAAATCTTGTAGAATTCTTCAATGCACTCTTGGACACTCTAGTCCTTCTGCTTCAAAGTATGCATTTGTCTAAACACAGTTTATTGAGAATTCATCTACAAAAGAATTTCACTTACCCACCATCTTCATCAAAGTTCGAATCTTCTTAATTGACTTAGTATTAGCTTGCGTAAGGAGACTTTACTCTTCCCCCTTCCTTTCCCCTTACCGCTCTCCTTCCATCCTTCCTTACCGCTATAGAGCCTTTCCCCTTCCTTTACTTTAGTATTTTTCTTGGTAGTTAGCTTTTCTTTTCATTTTAGATCTCTTTTATTGCAAGTACTTTCCTTGCCCTAGGAAGGACAAGACCTCCGGACCTTTTTCAGCTTTTCATTTTGAAGTTGAACACATCACTTGTGCATACACTTTACACCCTAAATTCTTTGCTTGGTTCATGACCCCAGGCTCAGCCCTAAAATAGACCATATAACTTAACACACATAAGCCTCCCTTGAGGCCAAAAAGAATATTGTAGTGAAGTTAGGATTGTGGGGATAGGTATCCAAATAACTCGCCACAATCATCTTACATTTGAGACATAGTGCTTTTAGGAGACTTCAAATCCTTTCTAACGGATACGGTCAGAACTCATTTAGCAACAGGCGCGCTCTTCGGAGTGGATAATGCCAAGGTTGGGACCGGAAGTGTTATTGATACTCCTAGCTCTTTCACTACTGAAGATCCCCCGACCGTTTGATTTCAGCTTGAAGGCAAGGTAACCTGTTGCACGTATCTGTGAAGAGGTAGCTTAGCGGCCATTCTACTGGGTATCTTTACCCAGGTGGCTCTCACAGGAGGGAGGGCACCTGATACATATTTCTATGGGCCTTTGGGACTTCATAACCCATTGTCTCCTAGTTATAACTATCTCATTCATACCTTCACTCATCTATGCAGGGGACCTAATCCCCCCTATTGTTAGTTGATTGGAAGGCCCTTTGCCATAGCTTAGGACTTGTTTGAGCGCTATTAGTTGATATCTTAGGCTAGAGTCTTTTGGTTTTGATAGGACGGAGCTTGGATTAGGCTACTTTTCTCTTTATTAAAACACACTTGAAACCACTTGTTGCACCACCTGAGCACGTAGTGTTGGTTGTGTGATCACTTTATTTGCTTAATTCATTGCTTTGATACTTTAGCCTTTGATAGACTTATTGCATCTTAGGAGTTATACTTGCATCTAGGAATCATAGCTCCCCCAAGGAGACTCTCTCGTAGACTCGGAGGCCTTCATCCTTTTCTTATTCCTGGACGTATTATATCCCCTGCTCGACGAGTTTGGGTTCCTCCGCCCAGCCCACCTTTGGGCACTTCATCCACGGATTCGGGAAGTGAATCTTCCTCGGATTTAGAGTCATCATCCCCTTCGAGGTCTTCAGGTTCAGCTGTTCCTGGAACTAGTTCCCTTTCAACTAGTTCATCTTCCTCTAACCCGAGTTCCATACCGGTCTCTACCATGGAAGGAACTAATGCTAACCAACCCGTTTTGCCTTACATGGCGGGGTTTCATCTCCCAGATTTGACCAAACTCATCAACGATCCCATCTGGCATGATACCACTTGGCCCAATATGCCAACTAAGCTACCCTCGGATATCCCTAAATTTGAGGGTCGTGCTGGATAAGATCCTTCCACTCATATCATATCTTTCCACCCTTGGCTCTAATAGCATCACGGAAGACTCTGTTAGATTAAGGTTGTTTCAACGCACTCTCATGGGTGCGGCCGCCAAATGATATATTTCTCAACCATCCCGTTCTCATACAACCTTTGAGTCCATAGCTAAGGTTTCCTTAATGCCCTACTATTCTTATTCGCCCCTACTAAAGTAAGGCAGATTTCATTACGGATCCCGTTACGGCTCAGTATATCCCGTTACGGCATGGCATTACTGATCGATCCATCCCGTTACGGCGCCATATATATGTAATTACGCTTTAAAGGAAAGATCTCTCTCTCTCTTGCCTGTTGTCCGGTTGTTTCGTGATCTCTCTCTCTTGCCTTTGGTGTAAGACTACGATCTATACTTAGCAAAAAAAAGCACATCTCCGACCAAGTACTTTCCCTTGGTAGCTCCGATCACTTTGAGAACTATCTAGAATTCTAGGACAGGGCGCTACACTACCTTTACGAGTCTCTATCCCTACCTTCTATCCCTACCTCCGGAAGGCAAGCTGTTCGCTTTCCTCCTAAAGTGGGATTTCACCCTAATAACTGACCCTTAACGAGGTATCCCGGTTGATTTGCTCTCCCACTCTGCGGGGTAGCCTCCTTCCTTTCCCTCCTATATGGAGAATAAGGGTCTGTCACTTTCACCACTGGGTCTACTGCTGCGCCTGGGTCTCGATCTTTAACGACTAACCTGCTGCTCCTGAGAGTTACCCACCTGAAGAACTAGACCTGTTGGCCCTAGACCACTTCATTTATGAATGCTTTTTAGGTACAGCTATAGACCCGGGATCGGATTCAACTACCGAACCTTCCCTTTACTTCAGTCCACACAACCTACCCACCTGAAGAACTAGACCTGCCTTATACCTATACCACTTTCATGAATCGCTTAGGAGCCACTGCACTATTGCTCTCTTACTTAGCCTATTTACCTTTACTTAAGTGTTCTCTACTAAAAACCCCCCCACCTGTTCTCTTTACCCACCTATAGAATAGAAGACCTCACCCTACTTACTGATGATGCCCCAACCTAGTGAGTGCTGAAGCCAGGAATACTTCTTAGAGTAGGCACTATTCTATTTTCCCCCTACCTTCCCTTGGTTGGAGAGAGAGAGTTAAGCTTCGATGGCGAAATAGAAGTACGGTAAGAAACGGAGTTGTGTCTGTCTTTGCTAAAGCGTAATTACATATGCCCATAGGAGCTAAGTCTGCTAAAGTGTAATTACGTATATAATTCATTCATGCATAATGACATATATAATATATACATTTTCTGGTGTAATTACTGTTATAATTCATTCATGCATAATGACATATATAATTCGATTGATTTCGGTAACTAGAGGCAGCCTTGAGCAATATATAAACCCCCAAAAGAAAGAAAAGCGTAATTACGTATATAATGAATGACTGGAATCACTACGTTCTCTCGAAGAATTGATCAAAGAATTAGATAGGTAATTCCGTAATGATGCGCAAGCAGGCTCGACCATAAGGATGCGTAAGCAGGCTCGACTGTTAAGGACCTTTAGGTGCTCGACCATAAGGACCTTTAGGTGCTCGACTGTTAAGGACCTTTAGGTGCTCGACCATAAGGGACGGAGTCACTCACTATTCATATGGTGAGGGATTTCTCGCTCGACCATAAGGGACGGAGTCACTCACTATTCATATGGTGAGGGATTTCTCGCTCGACTGTTAAGGCCGCCATCGCCGCCATCGCCGCCATCAGAGGATGCGTTAGCATGCTCGACTGTTTTGGTTACTTATTTGAGAGGGGCAATAAGTAAACCCTAACCTTTAGGTGCTCGACTGTTAAGGCCGCCATCGAGAGGATGCGTAAGCAGGCTCGACTGATAAGGCCGCCATCACCCTTTAGGGGGCTCGACTGATAAGGACCCTTTAGGGGGCTCGACCATAAGGGAGAGGAGAGGAGAGGACCGGCAGGGTGCGTAAGCACACTCGACTGTCAAGGCCGCCATCGTTTTAACGCTCACTCATCATATGGGTGAGGGCCCTTACTTCTTCATAGGGACGGAGTCACTCACTATTCATATGGTGAGGACCGGAGGGGCTCGACTGTCAAGGCCGCCATCGGTCACTCACTATTCCGATGGTGAGGGGCTCGACTGTTAAGGAGAGGGCGATGGCGGGGGTCGAGCGTTCGTTACCTCACCCTATATTTATTACTTAGGGCCCTTACTTCTTCATAGGGGCGGAGCCACTCACTATTCCGATGGTGAGGACCGGCAGCTAGTTACTTATTTGAGAGCCCAATAAGTCAAATGAAAGCACGCTCGACTGCCCTTAGTTACTTATTTGAGAGGGGCGGCTCGACTGCCTTTAGTTACTTATTTGAGAGGGGGGCCGCCATCGGTCACTCACTATTCATATGGTGAGGGTGCGTAAGCACACTCGACTGCCCTTAGTTACTTATTTGAGAGGGGGGCCGCCATCGTTTTCACCAGCGGAGACAAAGGCATAGGAAGCACCCCGCCGGGGTTCATATGCAGATCCTTTAGTCGAAAATCCGAAGCTAGATCCATCCAGATGCATTCGATCCGGTGCCATATTCTGTTGATCACGTAGCAGATTCTCCAGGCACAGATCAATATTGAGTTGAAGTTCGAAAGCCATAGCCTAGGCACCTATCTATTTTAATAACCAGTGAAAGAGGGAGGGAGTAGCCCCTGTGTAAGGTAGTTAGTCTCTTCCTGCTACAATGCAATGAGGAATAGGGAATCGAAGACTGGGCGAAGGAAAGCTAGTGACTATAGGGCAAGAGGATATAAAACTTCATACACCGGTGTAACTCCTTCTGGAACCGGATGATCTAGTAGGGCTGTTTCCCGCCTACAAGCTACTCGGTTCTATCATTTGGAAATAGAAATACCCTTAGTATTTAGAAATACCACAGTAATAGACTCAACTTTGAAAAGGTTCTCGGGATTGCTCAGTTGAGAATGATTTCCGCCCGTATATTATTAATTGCGATTCCTCTTTCCTTTCCCGGGGCATTGATAGAGAGCCTTTCTTTACCATAATTGAGATTCTCGAGCATCTCTAAACAAAGGGGATTAAGGCCTTTGTCATAGCCTGCTGTTCCAGTTTCATATCCAAATCCATCAGTAGCAGAGTGAGCAGAGGAAGAAGCGAAGGTAGTATAGATAGGTGCGGATCCGGTTCCTGCAGCTCGAGATGCGCGGGGAGTTTAACCGGAAGCAACGACGGAAGCTGATACAGCTAGGCGGAGACGCAACGACTAAAGAAGCTGGTGCAACTGACGCTGATGGAGCTAAAGGTTACCCAGATGCAGCTAAAAAGCAGTCCATCCTTTCACCCGTACCCGCTCGTTTACTTATCGCGATGACACTTCCTGTTTCTATTTGATTTGATCGTTGGGAAGTAATTCACCCCCGCCGTTGATTATGTCGCCGTAAACGCATTTCAAGTTGACCCATCCGCGGTAACCCTAGTATGAGCATGCGTGACTGAGCTCGGTCGGTGGTTCGCATGGGGTCTTTTTAGGCGTGCAGTGGGTGGAAGCAATCTGAATCCTGCTGATCACTAGGACCCCGACGCGGAGACCATCGTAGTTTAGGAAAGTTCCGGGCTGGGGCCGGTGAGTATGCGAACAGGAATCTGTAGGTGGAATCCGTAGCGGCATTCTTCTATGTTGGGATACCCCTATCCCTGTCGATCAGCCCTTCCCTTTCCTCCGGCACCATATGTTACACCCCGGTCAGTAGCATAAGGCTGAGCCCCTTACCAAATAGAACCTACCAAAGCAGTCCTTGAGAGGTCGAAGTGTTCAGTAGCTAGGTGGTTGTCGTTTAATGGTATATAGGTCATTGGTCCGTCGTTGGCGGATATAGTAGGTGCATATAGTTCAAAGTTCGATCATTCATTCCCATGATTTGATGGGCCTAGTCCATATGCTGGATGCTGGTTCAATATAAACTCGGTCTACTTATTATTCAAGGTAAACTACGGGCGAGGTGCTGATAGAAAATCATTAGCCCCGTAGTAGAAGATTTCCGACCATGATCGTAGACCTACCTCAACTTCAAGAACTCTCTCTCCCACCCACAATGATTGGTCGACCTGGGATAGAGGAGATTGCCAACATATTGTCTATGGAGTTGCTGGCTGATCTCCTCATTTCATTTTGGCAGGAAAGGTCCCGGAGGGGCTTGCGCTTCCTAGTGCAAGGAAAGCAAGCCTGGACTTGAAGCCCTTACACGTGACTTAGAGGTAGGTAGGCAGGCATTGGCCCATGCATTGGAAGTCGTGGATCAAATACTTCATTACAGACAGATGGAAGGAAGGTGGAAAGAGAATGGCTTGGCTCGGCTTGGCAGGTTAGATTGCTTGGCAGGTTAGAGGGCTTGTAGGTAGGAGCGTAATGACATATATAATGAATGAATGCATAATGACATATATAATGAGATATCTCTTTGTATACAATATTAGGTATGGATCGATTATGAGAGCCTAAAGCGTAATGACGGCTGAAGAAGCATGTTTTCAAATTCTCTCTATATACGAGATTCTGGTACGATTCTTTATGTGAGGGACGATTTGGCCAAGATTCTTTTCATTTGACTTATTTTTTTTTTACTTATTTGAGGGGCAAATAAGTAACTAAAAAAGTCACTTAACGTACCTTTTTTTCCACTTTCAATTCCAAAATGAAAATTACCCCCCTAATCTCGATCGCCAAACTAGCAATATAACGCATTTTGATTTCATAAATTGGGCTTTGCAGGAAGAAAACCCGGCCGACCTTAACATTACCGATCGTCATGAAATGACCGGAAAAGACCAGAATCAGTCAGAAGGTAAGGTATGGAATACTCTTTCATCACTCCCTTCCTGGCTGGGTGCTTCTTGCTTGCTTACAGGTGACGTCTGCCTTTCTGGCTTTCATTCAGAAGCGTGCTTAAAGTCAGATAGCTTATCTTATGAATGAGCTTTCAGTGAGAGCTGATTATTTCTCTGATTATTTCTCTGATTAGCGGATTCATCATCTTGTTAAATCACTATAAGATTAAGGTTATTAAAGATATTCAAGTGCTGAGCTATAAGCTGCTTCGCTTATGAATTCACTATCAGTCTGATAGTAGTCAGTCTCCCTTTTTCCTCGCTCGCTTCCAGTGCTTCTGTCTTCCGTGCTTTCCAGTCTGACTACTCTTTATGAACAAGAAACTCGAATTCAGTGATAGCGGATGAAAGGGTAACTTGTTACAGAGCATACACTTTCCTTAACCCTCCCTTCTTTATTGAATACAAGAATGGAACTACTCGCTATCATGAGGTATTGAAAATCCGTGCTTACTTGAGAATAACTCCACTCTATTGCTTGCCCGGAAGACAAGCTTCCCTCGCTTGCTTGGTAGCAGCTATCAGTTATAGCTTAGAGCTAGCCTTTACTTACTACTATCATCTCATGAATTCACGATAAGTCTTCAATTCAAGTGGGCGGACTCCCTTTCTTCTGGCTGGCAGGAATACTGGATCAGAGGAACTCTATTGCTTGGAATGAGCTAGCCTTTCTTACTTTACCACAAGACAACTCCCATTCTTGCTTGCTTGCCTTAAGGTGGTCGGTATCCCTAAGAGGATAGATAAGGTGACTGTTGTTAGATGATGGATTGCCTACCGGACTACTTCACTATAATGAATTCGCTCATAAGAGTCCCCTTGCTTCCAGTTAAAGCTATCGCTCGATGGCGGCCCTTTCTACCCTTCTTACGTAGAAAGTTAGGGCTCGGTCTTGCTTGCTGGATGGGACGGAGTTTGACTAAGAATTCTCTAATCAACTCCGTTCTCGTCTCCTCGCTTCGTGGTACGGCTGGTATGGCTGGGTGGGATTGATGGGAATAGAGAACCGGAAACACTAAGAGAGCCTCGGCCTCGTAAGTCTCTATCGGAACCTAAGTAGCTCTAGTTACCTAAGTCATCGATCGCAACATCAATAAAAGCTCTTCCTTTATCCGTAGAAGAACTCGCTTGCCAAAGAGTTGCTTTATCTATACTTTCTTTCTAACGAATCCTTACCTTAGCGTAATGACATATATAATGAGATATCTCTTTGTATACGATATTCTTCTCCAGTTCCTCTCCTTATATTGAGAGCGATGGCGGCCTTATTAGTCGAGCGTTCGTTATTCATTTGACTTATTGGGCTCTCAAATAAGTAACTAAAAAAGTCACTAACGTATCATTTTACTTATTGGGTGGGGGGGCATAGGTCGAGAGTTCGACAGGCTCACCCTCACCCTGCCGGGGGCATGATGGCGGCCAGTCGAGCATGCTTACGCATCCTACTAATTTGGCCATTTTAGCTTGGCGGAGGTTTTTCTTCCTTGATGCTTATTGGGTGGGGGCGGTGGTCGAGCGTTCGTTGCCTCACCCTTCAATTTACTTATTGGGTGGCCCCTTTCAAATAAGTAACTAAAAAACACCTAAAGGTCCTATTATAGCCACTATTTACCCACCCACCCCAATCCCCGGAGGTTTGCAATATTGAGCAACGAATGAATGCATAATGACATATATAAAGAATGAACCAATCTCTCCTCTCCTCTTCAATTTACTTATTTGCCCCTCAAATAAGTCAAAAAATGGTCGAGCCCCCTAAAGGGTCCTTATCAGTCGAGCCCCCTAAAGGGTCCTCTCGATGGCGGCCTTATCAGTCGAGCACCTAAAGGTGATGGCGGCCAGTCGAGCCTGCTTACGCATCCTCTTCAATTTACTTATTGGGTGGCCCCTCTCAAATAAGTAACCAAAGAGCACCTAAAGGTGATGGCGGCCAGTCGAGCCTGCTTGCGCATCCTTAGATTGAGAGCCTGCTTGCGCCTCCTCTCAATCTAAGGAGAGGATGCGGAGCACGCTCGACCAGCGGGCCGCCATCATGCGGAGCACGCTCGACCAGCGGGCCGCCATCATGCGGAGCACGCTCGACCAGCGGGCCGCCATCATGCGGAGCACGCTCGACCAGCGGGCCGCCATCATGCCCCCGGCAGGGTGAGGTACGAACGCTCGACTAATAAGGCCGCCATCGCTCGACCAGCGGGAGAGGATTTGTGAGCATTTTATGGCCCCATTGTACACACTGATATTCTGCAAACCAACACCATGTATGACAGATAAAGCGATGCAGATAATGGGGGACATTGGGTGATTGGTACGTTACAGAAAATGGTACCTACATCAGAATATTTGGAGCCCTCAAGCCTCCACACTTGCTTCCTAAGTTGATTCAAGACAAGCTGGCCATACAAGAGAGAGCATACCAGACATTCCTACATGGAGTGGGAGCTGCCCTGACTCGAGACAAGAAAGCTCCATTGCCCATTCAGCCAGCATTGCACGAAAGAAAGCCAGCTAGTACCGGACAAAGCCATACAAAGCCAGCCCAGCCAGTCAGTAATAAATCCAGCCACATCAGAGTTTGTAACAAAGCGATTCTACAACCATGTTCCAAGTCTTCAAACATACCTTTATGACCGATTCGGTAGTTCCCAGGTCATCCATATCGTCTTTTTTCACTTTTCTTAGCTACGAAATCTAATATCAAGTTGAACGAACTCATCCGGAAGTGAGCCATTCTTCATTTTACTTATTGGGTGGGGGGGCGTTGGTCTATTATACTGCCTTACTGCCTTCCGTTATATACAATGCTTGGCTTGATAGTGAGTGAATTATTGATTCGATTTATTGCATATTCGGGGGTGGGGCAGTACAATGGACAGAATGCAGCACACTTCTTGCGCGGTGGGGCAATACTACGGACGGTACAGTATGGGGAAGAAGGTACGGTACGGGAAAAGACCAAGTAGTTAGTTAGTCACTACCGCCTGAGGAAGAAGAGAATTGGGAATTGAATATTCTCATATATAATATGCAAACAAGTTCTGTTACTGCACATTCGAGTAAGGTTTATTGCATCTTCAGCAACAACGTCGGAGGCAGGCAATCACTTTTGGTAGAACAGATTGAAAAAAGATTCTCATTCGCTATTTTCTTTTTTTAAGGGATAGAAAGCTCTTCCCTGGATTATGGAAGGAATACAAGCATACCTCCAGCTGGTCTGGCATGCGCGTTAGAGAGAGCGTTTCCTATATCCATTTGTTGCTCATAGATCGTCATTACTCGGTGACGGATCTTGGATCTGTTATCGGAACCAACTATGCTCCTGTCTCTCGTCTCTCTATTTTCGTAACCCATGTTCACATTGGTGCTCAGCCTCTGTCCCGACCTCCGGGTCTCGGATCAACGCCGGGGTAAGCCACGGGAACTGGAATTGCTTTAACAAGATCCACTGGTGCTGGTTCACTAGCGTCATCAGCTTTTATTGCAACTTTGACTTACAACCGGATACCCAGCAACAGTCTATACTGCTTTCAGACTGAAGCTGACATGCAGATTAGTCCATGCGGTTGCTCTTTAGACATTCTCTTGCCACGTTCGCACTCTCTCTAATCAGGATAGGCCACCTCACCCATCGGATGGATGAGCGACTTCGTACCTTGAATTAGGGAATTGACCCGATTGAAAGGCGTGGCTGGTCGAGCTTGCTCTAACTGACCTGCTTCACTCCCTCTACGCTCCCTGCCTGGCCTCCCCTGCCTACCTCACTAGAGAGATTGACTGACGGCCAACATATGGCGTGGAGATACTTGTCCAGAGAGCGATTGATTGAGGACCTTCCTTCCCAGAATCAATATTGTATTCTCGGCGGTTATAACTCCCTGATGCCGCTATAATTCCCTCCCTCCCTGCTTCTGGCTGGAGCTGCGCCTGAAACCGGGTAAGGCTCTCTACAATAAGGGGACTTCGAGTTCCGCCTCCCACTCCCTCGGGGGTGCACTCCCTCAACCGGGGGTAAAGTCTTCTTCGCTTATCCCTAGGGCTTTTGCGATTTCTAGGGTGCAGACGTTGATTCCTTCCCCATTGTAAACCATTGTTCGTCTAATCCTGCTGTCTCCTACGTAGGCGGTAATGTAGACAACATCTAGGTGTGGGTGTCTACTAGCATCTATATCCTCATCCGATAATGTTATTGGTTGAGGTGCAATGATCTGGGAAAAGATAGACTGAAGTTCTTTAGTAGGTTATCCGGGCTGAGTTAGGAGCGACTGGGCTTGGGCTCTCTCGATCCATAGCAACTAGGAGAGTAAGGAACTTAAACCAGTACTTGTCTGGCATGGCTAAAACGAGGAAGCGCGACACTGCTTCAGGCTTGCTTCGGGTTTAGAGTGAGCGGGGACTTTGCCTTCTTCGTAAGCGTCTGAGACGGATCCGGGCTAGCCAGGGTGAACTCTAAATCATTAATAAAGGCTCGATTCTTTTTGATAATGAATAGGCAATGAATCAATATGACTCAATTGAGTGCAACCACTCAATCATATATAATGAGAGAACTTCATCTCGCTACTGCAACGATGAACTCGAGAACGA
>Ga0181464_1000418_pt1 | contig 17925 bp, 17 predicted proteins | sample InSIn2gowninarea_FD_119074 | JGI IMG/M metagenome (GOLD analysis project Ga0181464, IMG submission 119074) | Clean room microbial communities from NASA Spacecraft Assembly Facility at Jet Propulsion Laboratory, Pasadena, California, USA -... ...
ATAGTATCTAGCTCATTTTCTAGCGTCGATATTTCTATTCTGTATTGCTTAATATTATCCTGCTGACGATCGACTTCTTGCCAAAATTCCGGGACTTGCTTATCAATTTCATCTACTTGCGACCGGCTGATTACAAATCAGCTGCTCTACCCCTGAGCTACACCAGCATAAGAACTCAATATAGCCAATTTCTAACTTTTTGGCAAGCTAATAGAGAAAATGTGACGAAACAAGCAAGTTTGCTTCAAAAATATTTGATAATGTTTAAACACAGTCATTTTGCGGCACAGGTGGGTAAACGAGCAATGGGTTCTCGCCCTGGGTCAAAAAACCGACTCGAAACCTATTTTTTACTCAATTTAAGACAAACATGGCAGCGTTGAAAGGACGAGACTTATTAAGTTTGGCAGATTTAACCAGCGATGAAGTGCAAGAACTCTTACTGCTTGCAGCACAGCTAAAATCTGGACAGGTAAATATTCGCACTAACAAAGTTTTAGGATTACTTTTTTATAAAGCTTCTACTCGCACTAGGGTAAGTTTTTCCGTAGCTATGTATCAATTGGGCGGACAAGTAATCGATCTCAATCCAAATGTTACTCAAGTTAGTCGTGGCGAACCTGTTGAAGATACAGCTAGAGTTTTAGACCGTTATTTAGATATTTTGGCAATTCGGACTTTTGAACAGCAACAATTAGAAACTTTCGCAAATTATGCCAATATTCCCGTAATTAATGCTTTAACCGATTTGGGGCATCCCTGCCAAATTTTAGCGGATTTGCTGACAATTAAAGAGTGTTTTGGCGAACTTGCGGGCAAAACTTTAACTTATTTGGGCGATGGAAATAATGTTGCTCACTCCCTACTATTAGGCTGCGCTTTGGTAGGTATGAATGTAAGAATTGCTACGCCTAGCGAGTATAAACCAGACCTAACCGTTGTTGAAAATGCGCGTATTCTTGCTGCAAACAAAACTGAAATAACTATTACTGAAGATCCGGTAACGGCGGCAAAAGGAGCGGATGTACTTTATACCGATGTGTGGGCAAGTATGGGACAAGAAGCGGAAGCATCGGCGCGCATTCCATTATTTCAACCTTACCAAATTAACGAGCAATTATTAAGCGTTGCCGACAAAAGGGCGATCGTTTTACACTGTTTACCAGCCCATCGCGGCGAAGAAATTACCCATGAAGTTATGGAAGGTTCTCAATCAAAAATTTGGGAGCAAGCAGAAAATCGGATGCACGCGCAAAAAGCATTACTTGCAAGCTTATTAGGTGCAGATTAAAAACAGTTTTTGCAAAAAATATAATTTTTTCTTTGATTATTCTGTCAGCAAGAGCATTTATGTAGTACGAATGTTCTAAAGGCATTTTTATTTTCCGCCTCTTGCATATTCATGGAAACCTTAACTGAAGCTCAACAACAATTGTACAACTGGTTAGTGGATTACGTCCGCACTTACCAGCACTCGCCATCGATTAGACAAATGATGCAGGCGATGCAATTAAAATCGCCCGCGCCCGTGCAAAGTCGTTTAGAACACTTACGTGCCAAAGGATATATAGAATGGACAGAAGGTAGAGCTAGAACAATTCGAATTAGCCAAAGCGTAAGAGCGGGAGTTCCGGTTTTAGGAGCGATCGCAGCAGGTGGTTTAATTGAACCATTTACCGATACGGTAGAACAAATAGACTTTATGCACCAGTTTGTACCTCCGCAAACTTTTGCTCTGCGCGTCACGGGCGATAGCATGATTGACGAGCATATTACTGAGGGCGATTTAGTATTAATGCGTCCGGTATCAGAGCCAGATCAGCTAAAAAACGGTACGATTGTCGCAGCGATGGTAGATGGACACGGTACGACATTAAAGCACTTTTATCGTAAAGGCGATCGCGTAACGCTAAAACCTGCGAATGCCAAATACACCCCGATAGAAGTAGCAGCAATTCAAGTACAAGTTCAAGGCGCGCTAATTGGCGTTTGGCGAGGTTATAACTAGAGGTATGAAATATTACCTTTACTTTAATAGTACGCAAGTTAATTAGAATGTACCTAACGCAGAATCCAGCCGAGCGACTGCCCAATTTACTTAAGTTATTAGTTACGGAAAATCGCGGTAATTACCGCGTTACACAACAAGGATGTCCGCGCTTACCGTCATCAATTCAATTGCGAGAGTATCAAAAGCTTGCAGTCGCTAACTGGTTTATTAATTCTGGTAGGGGAACTCTGAAAATGGCAACGGGTAGCGGTAAGACTATTACTGCGTTAGCGATCGCCCTCGAACTATATCAGAAAATTGGTTTGCAGGTATTGCTTGTAGTTTGCCCTTACCGCCATCTAGTCAGCCAGTGGGCGCGTGAAAGTGAGAAATTTGGACTTGCACCCATTTTAGCTTTTGAAAGCGTTACTGGCTGGCAAAGTCAGCTATCCACTCAGCTTTACAATGTCCGGGCTGGAAACCAAGCTTTTGTTACTGTAATTACAACCAATTCAACTTTAATGGGGGCTGGTTTACAATCCCAGCTAAAATACTTCCCCGAAAAAACTTTAATTGTCGGCGATGAAGCGCACAATTTAGGTGCGCCCAAACTAGAACAAAGTTTACCTCGCAGTATTGGCTTGCGTTTGGGCTTATCGGCAACGCCAGAGCGCTATTTTGACGAGGAGGGTACAGAATTTGTATTTGACTATTTTGGCAAGGTATTACAGCCGGAACTTACTTTAAAAGATGCGATTTCTCAAGGGGCTTTAGTCCATTACCTTTATTACCCCATTCTCGTAGACTTGACAGAAACGGAAGCTTATGCCTATGCACGCTTAACTACAAGAATTGGTTGGATATTAAGCTCGAAAGAAAACAGTAAAAACAAAGAAGCTTTAACGGCTTTATTAATGCAGAGAGCAAGATTAATAGGTTGCGCTGCTAACAAGTTAGTAGCATTAAAACAGTTAATGTGCGATCGTCTCCAGACTTGCTACACTTTATTTTACTGCGGAGATGGGACGATTGAAGGTTCTGTAAGTAACGAAAGTACGCGCCAAATCGCCGCCGTTGTCAAGCTTTTGGGTGCAGAGTTAAATTATCGCGTCAATACTTACACCGCCGAAACACCGTTAGCACAGCGCGAAGAATTACGCCGACAGTTTGAAAACGAAGACTTGCAAGGATTAGTTGCAATTCGCTGTTTAGATGAAGGCGTAGATATTCCCGCCATTAAAACCGCCGTAATTTTAGCTAGTAGTAGCAATCCGCGCCAATTTATTCAAAGGCGAGGGAGAATTTTGCGCCCCTATCCTGGCAAACAACGCGCTACTCTATTTGACATGATAGTCATGCCTCCGCAATTAGATCGGCAAACTTGGGAAGTAGAACGCAACTTACTAAAAAAAGAATTAAAAAGATTTATCGAATTTGCTGACTTAGCAGACAATGCAGGCGAAGCTAGAAGAACTTTACTAACATTACAAAAAGAGTACGGATTGCTAGACTTGTAAAAATAAATGTTGTAAAACTTTTTTGATTAGTATCTACTAATTGTACTTTTAGTTAAAAAAGACGGCTAAAAGATATTTTCCTCACTTTTTCAAGGGAAATATCCAATTGTCGCCCTTTTACTACTCATGCCTTTTAAAATATCCTCTAAGCTTAGTTGAAATACTAATTTATCTCTTTCTATACAACGTTCGGGTACATTTAGATACCAACATGAATCTAGAAACTAACATCAACGATATTCAAGCACCGATTACAACTGCGCCGCTAGAAGTTAAAAATATTATCGAAAAAGTATTACAAGCTGAGAAAGATAAACTTTATATGAAAAGCCCTTGGAATATTAACGACGATATTCTCAAAATTATCAAGGAAGAAGTGCAATGAAACTGATGTCAATTCAATTATGCAATTTTCGTCAATTTTATGGCATGACACCAGAAATAATTTTAGCAAGCCAAGAGCGCAACACTACAGTTATTCATGGTAACAACGGTGCAGGAAAAACAACCTTACTCAACGCTTTTACTTGGGTATTGTACGAAAAATTTACCGCCGCTTTTGCTGTAGAAGATCAATTAGTAAATAAACGAGCAATTAGCGAAGTACAAATAGGTGAATCTGTTGAATGTTGGGTAAATGTTGTATTTGAGCATGACAATAAACGCTATCGTTTTAGACGTTCGTGTGAAGGTTATAGAAGTAGCGATAAAATCGAGCATACTAAAAGTAAGTTGTCGCCTTATATAGCCGCCGATGATGGGCGTTGGGTAATATCGCACCAACAACCTGAAGATATAATTGGGCGAATTTTACCAGAAACACTGTATCAATATTTCTTTTTTGATGGCGAAAGAATCGAGCGCATTGTTCGAGATGAAAAAAAAGGCGAAATAGCCGAAGCTACTAAGGAATTATTAGGAATAAAAGTATTAAATCGGGCAATAGAGCATTTAAAATCTGCGAAAAGGACTTTAGAAGATGAATTAAAAATTATTGGCGATTCAGAAACCAAAAAGCTATTAAAAGACCAAGAAACTTTAGAAAACCAAATCTCTGAACTCTTAACACGACAAAAAGAGATAATAATAGAAATACAATCGCAGGAAGAAATTAAAAAACAACTAGGAGAGCGCTTGCTAGAACTAAGCGGTGCGGGAGAGTTGCAAGCTCGGCGCGATCGATTAGAACAACAACGCAAGCTACTTAGAGAACAACTAAAACAAGCAAAAGATATTTTAAAAAGAGTTATTTCCACACGTGGTTATACAGTTTTACTATCTGATGTCACCGCCGAATTTAGAACTATTATTGATGGATTGAGAGCAAGAGGCGAATTACCTACAGGAATTAAGCGCCAGTTTGTCGGCGATTTGTTAGAACAACAACGTTGTATTTGCGGCGCAGAATTAATAAATGGTACTCACGCCCATCAATTAGTAGAATCTTGGCTAGATAAAGCAGGTTCTTCAGATGTAGAAGAAATTGCTATTCGCATGGGGGCGCAAGTAGATGAAATTGATAAGCAAGTCCCGGAATTTTGGCAAGAAGTCGATCGTCAGCAGGATAATATTAAGCAATACAGAATAGAAATATCGACGCTAGAAAATGAGCTAGATACTATTAGAGAAAAGTTAATTAACTATCCAAACGAAGATATACAACAGTTACAAAAACGTTTAGATACTACAGAAATAATAATTCGCGAATTAATCTTAGAACAAGGCGCAAAACAGCAGAAGTTAGACGATTTAACTATTGAAGTAGGCGAAATAGTTAAACAAGTTGCCAAACAAAAAATGAACGAGCAAAAGCAAGCTTTAGCGCAACGCAGAATTACAGCAACTCAAGATGCTGCGGAACGTTTAATTGAAGTTAAAAAAAGATTAGAGCAACAATTTCGCTTATTATTAGAGCAAAAAGTCCAACAGATATTTGCTCAAATATCGTTTACTCCTTACCTACCCAAACTTAGCGAAAAATACGAATTAACATTAATAGAAAATACTACTTGGCAAGATGCAACTGTCGCCGCTTCCACGGGAGAAAATCAAATACTTAGCTTATCGTTTATTGGTGCAATTATTGATCGAGTACGAGAATGGAGCGAAAATAAACTATTAATGGTTTCTGATAGTAGTACCTTTCCGATAGTAATGGATTCTCCTTTTGGTACTCTAGATGAAATGTATAGACGGCAAATTGCAAAGACAATTCCTAACTTAGCCAATCAATTAATTGTATTAGTTACTAAAACGCAATGGCGCGGCGAAGTTGCTGAAGAAATGGCAAATTATATTGGTAGACAATACATACTTACTTATAACTCGCCTAAATTAGATTGTGAAGAAGATTCAATTATAATAGGTAGCGATCGCTATCCTTTAGTTAAACAAAGTCCTAACGAGTTTGAATATACTGAAATAATTGAGGTAGAACGTCATGGTTATAGCTTCTAATTTACAACTAGAGACAGATATCTGGATAAAATCTAGCTGGAAACAATTTTTGTCAATAGCTGATAAGTTAAGTCATCCAAAGGCTAAATTTTATTATTATCGGGGTTACATGAGGGTTGAAATGTCACCAGTAGGGCCGCTTCATGCTAGACAAAATTCTATAATATCTAAAATTATTAGTCTTTATGCTACTGTTAAAAACCTTCGCATTGTTGAGTTAGCTAACGCTAGTTTTCGTCAGCAAGCTAAGAGCGAATTTCAACCAGACTTGTCTTACTACATTGGTGTAGAGTTTAAGTTGCCACCTAGAACTAATACACCAATTAATTTGAATGAATTTAATGCACCTAGATTAATAGTTGAAATTGGGGCATCATCTGTAAATGATGATTTAGGAACAAAGCGGTTACTTTATGAAACTTCAGGTATAGAAGAATACTGGGTAATTGATGCAAGTTCAAACAAGGTTATCGCTTTTTCTATTTCCGATGGACGTAGCGGTACAGTTCCAGAATCGTTAGTATTGCCAGGACTTACAATTTCCCTAGTAGAATCTGCTTTAAAACGCAGTCAAACCGAAGATGATGGCGCAATCAATCGCTGGCTACTACAAACCTTCAGTTAATGTTAGCTGGCTAACCCCTGATAACTCAACCAAGCCCGATAAAAAATATAAATTGACAGTATTCCTAAAAAGCTGCGAAATACGATGCTAACGACGTTATCGGGCAACTTTGGCAAAACTCGCGTACTAATTTGCGCCCCCAGTAACCCCCCGCATCCTAAGATTATCCCTGGAATAAATAGTACATTTCCTGCATAAGCTTGAGTTACAGAAGCCGATACCGCCGTAATAATAATCACACCTAAGCTAGTTTGAATTGCTAACTTAATCTGTTCCCCTAATAACAACATTTGTAGAGGAACCATAATTACACCTCCACCAACACCAAATAAGCCTGCTAAAAGTCCTCCTGCGCCTCCCGTTGCAATTCTAGAAATAGATAGATTTAGGCTTTTATTATCGGCATTTCGTGCCGCAAGCAATTTTTTTCGTAATTGAACTAAATAAATATTAGTTACTAATAAAACTCCAAATAAAGCTAGTAACAAATAAGACGAAATATTAATTGCTAAAAATACACCTAATTGGGCAGTTATTAAAGCTGGAACACCTAAGCATAAAACTTTTTTCCACTTAAAATAACCCATCCGCCAATTTTGAATACTGCCAGAAATTGAAGTGATGACAATAGCTAAACTACTGGTAGCTGTAGCTTTAATTGGTTCATTATCTAAAGCTACTAAAAGCGGTACTAACATCACGCCGCCACCAATACCTAATAAGCCTGCCATAATTCCTGAGACTAGCCCACCAATAGCTAAAATTAATATATCTGTTGTACTCATAATATTTAATTTAGGTACATTAAAAAAGAGCATCAAAGTTATATGACGCTCTTTTTGTTAACTTAATTTTATTACTTTGTTAGATTTTCGCACCCTTACCGAATTGGTGGCATAGAAACCTTTTTAGCCAAGCCAAGTATCTGCAATGTTTTAATCGCCCACCAAGTTAAATCTATTTCCCACCAGCGCAACCCAGCTTTAGCTACCTTGGGGTAAGCGTGGTGGTTATTGTGCCAGCCTTCACCATAAGTTAGAATTGCTGCCCACCATAAGTTACGAGAATTGTCTTTAGATTCGGGAAAATTACGGTAGCCGTAAATATGTGTCGCTGAATTAATTAACCAAGTGCTATGCCAAAGTAATACAGATTTTAAGAAAATACCGTAAATAACAAAAGGCATCCCACCACAAACGTACAACAATGCAGCTAAAGGAACTTGCAAAACCAGATGGTAGCGATTTAACCACCGATAGAAAGGATCGCGGGCTAAATCTGGGGCAAATTTACTGTATTGTTTGTAATCAAAAAACTCTGGGCGTGGATAGAAAAGCCAAATAATATGACTCCACCAAAAACCACGCCTTGAAGAATAAGGATCTTTTTCTTCGTCTTCTGTATGGGCGTGATGCAAACGGTGTCCCGCTACCCAAAAAATGGGGCCGCCTTGAATTGCCAACGCACCGATAATTGCGATCGCATATTCTAATAATTTTGGCACTTGAAAGCTACGATGGCTCAACAATCGGTGATAGCCCAAACAAATCCCAATACTGCCAAATAGCCAATGTAAAAATAATGCTACTCCCAAAGCTGACCAAGAGAAACACCCCACCGCCAACACCGCTAAGATGTGAAAAGTTGCAAAAAAACCGATACTAATCCAGCTAAGAGTAAGCGGCGGCTTACCCTCAGTTACTACTGAGCGTGTAGTCATAAATTTCCTGATATAAAGCTTGTCAGCGCCAGAAACGCTATATTAATTAAAGCAATTGCAAGTGCTGCTTACATTTCTAGTCTAACAACAACTTATTCAAAATGCAAGTATTACTTACATTTTTATGTCAACTCAAAATTCCACCAGACAGAAATTAATAGATGCAGCCTTAGAACTATTTACATCCTTGGGAGTTACAGAAACTACAACCAAAGCCGTAGCAGAATTAGCGCAAGTAAATGAAGTAACCTTATTTCGGCATTTTGGGAATAAACAGGGCTTAATGTTAGCGGTAATGGAAGAATCTGCAGCCTTTAAGCAGCCAGGGGAGTTATTGCGGATTCCAGCGCAAGTCGATAGTTTAGGCGAAGCTGTAAGCCAATACGCGAAATCCTACCTCGACGCTGCCGCCCAAGCACCAGAATTATTACTATCTTTAATTGGCGAAGCTAGACATTACCCTCCCGAAAACCGCCAAGCTCTAGGCAAAGGCATAAATGAAGCAAATAGCTATGTGGCAAAGTATCTCGCCGCCGCTATAGAAAAATCCCCCGATTGTGGATTAACCCCAGAAAAACTAGCAAGTATGCTCAATACTGCTCTACTTGGCTACTCCGTGATTGAAAATACTTGCCAAGATCAACAATTATGGAGCGATCGCACTGAATTTATCGACCACTTGGGACTATTATTACAGGCTGAAACTCTAAAAGTTGCCATTAACGATTTACCCGCTTCGGTAGTCCACGAAATTTTGCATAGAGCAAAAAGAGCGCAAATAAGAGACTACGCTTTGATGTACGTTTTATTTGGCACTGGTTTGTCAAAAGAGGAAATAGCTAATTTACAAAAATCGCACCAAATTAATGAAGGCGATCGCCACTTGTTGCAAGTAAACCTTAGACAAGTCCCCGTCAATCAATGGATTATGGGTAAACGCTATGGCTCTTACACTCGCAATCCCTTAACTGGATGGTTGAGAAGCCGCACTGGCGAGCATCCGGCATTGTTTTTAAACGATGCTGGGTTGCCAATGACTGCTGTCGATATAGATTTGCGCTGGCAAGAATTAACAAAAGATTTGTTGACACCGGAAGGGCGATCGCCAATTATTGAGCAAGCAGGGCAAACATGGCGAGTAGAAATGTTGAGCAAAGGCATGACGCTAGAAAACTTGAGTATGCTTACAGGTTTGCATTTAAGGGTTCTCCAGCCTTATGCTCGTAGAGTTAAAGAAAAATTAGCCTTAGAACAAGCTATTAGTCTCGATCGCAAATCTTGAATTTACTTAAAAATAATGAAAGCTATCAATAATTCCCCCTCTCCTTTTATTGCCCGAATTTTGAAACTGGTGGGGGTAGTATTAATTTTGTCTTTTCTCTTGGACTTTGTAATTTTGGCTTTCCCGGCGGGAGAGCGAGACGCTTTGTGGCAAATAGGCTTTGTCACCGCTACTATCGATCGCGGAATTACACCCCTAATTGGTCTAGCTTTTTTGCTGGTGGGCTACTGGTTCGATCGCAGTAATACTGATACTTTAACCCAGCCGCCGTTGTGGTTGAGCTTAAAATTTTGGGTGCTGTTATTGTCTAGCTTGTTGGGATTGCTGTTTTTGGTAATGATTCCTCTCCATATCAATAATGTAAACGCTGAAAGCGTTAGAGCCGTAGAACGGATTAATCAAAATTCCTTGCAAGAAGAATCTCGATTGCAAGGCGAACTCAATCAATTGCAAACCCAATTAGGCGATGCCAATGTCCGCGCTAAACTAGAAGCGGACAAAAATAGATTTAAAGCCCAAGTTACTGCTTTACTGCAAAACGAACAGCAGTTTAATCAAGCCATAAATAGCGATCGCACTCCCGAAGCGGAGAAAAAATTACTACGCCAATTTAAAGCTAATCCCAAAGCCTTAGAAGAATTTTTAGTGCAACAAAGCGATCCTGTTGCCCTAGGCAGTAAAAGACTAGCTCAACTGCAAACACAAAAGCAACAGTTAACAAACCAAGCCAAGCAAGAAGCCTTGCAATCTAGCATTAGAATGACTATCCGTAGTTTATTGATATCGATTGCTTACATATTTATTGGCTGGATGGGCTTAAGGAGTTTACTCGCAAATAAATCGGTGCAGAACCCAAGCAGCACCTAATCTAACCTACAATAAAAATAATTGTTGCGATTTTTAAGCAAGACGGTATTTATGTGCTGAGTAAATGTAACTAAAAGTAATTTTTAGCCTATAACTCTAAGACTTAAAGTAAGAACATAGACCTTGTTTAGGTTGGGGTTCAAGTACGTGTCAGAAAAATCTCAAAAGCAATTATTAAAGGAGAGTGAGCAATTAGTGCTCGAACGCTTCAAACAAGACTTAAAAAACGACTTAATTGCCGGGTTGTTGGTAGTAATTCCCCTGGCAACAACGATTTGGCTAACCATTACGATCGCAAGTTGGGTTGTAAACTTCCTCACGCGGATTCCTAAACAAATAAATCCGTTTGACGACATGAACCCAATTTTAGTAACTTTGCTAAATTTAGGAGTTGGGTTAGCAGTACCACTATTATGTATTTTGCTAATTGGCTTAATGGCTCGTAACATCGGCGGGCGGTGGTTGTTAGACGTAGGAGAAGATGTATTAGAGGCAATTCCTTTAGCTGGATCAGTTTATAAAACTTTAAAGCAGCTACTTGAAACCTTACTTAAAGACACTAATGGTAAATTTCGCCGCGTGATTTTAGTAGAGTATCCAAGAAGGGGAATTTGGGCGCTCGCTTTTGTCACCGGAAACATAAGCAATGAAATTCAATCTCAAATGGTGCGCCCGGTGCTGAGTGTATTTATTCCCACAACACCTAACCCCACTACCGGATGGTACGCAGTAGTACCGGAAGACGAAGTAATTAACTTATCAATGTCGATTGAAGATGCTTTTAAAGTAGTAATATCGGGGGGAATTGTTGCCCCCAGCACTTTAATAACTTCCTTACCCGAAAACGAGCTTAAACTCGAAGTACCCCACATAGAAAAAATCTAGACACCGCCCGCTCTTTAAATCCTCCTCTCCCCCAATTGCTATGCAAACCCAAACACCTCGCCGGATTGCCCGCGAACTCGCGCTATTGAGCTTGAGCCAACGCCCGCAGTCATCAGAACAGCTAGAAACGCAAGAAATATCAAGTTTACTATTAGCCGCTATCCGCACTCTTACCACCGAAGCTCAAGACGCACTGACTAATGCTTCTTCAGAATTACAACGCAGTAGCGATCGCTTGCTAAATAGCGAAATTCGTGCCACTGATGTAGAATCGGCGCGGGTAATGGTAAGCGAAGCAGTGGAAGTAACAAAAAGTGCGATTAATCGCTTGGGGGTAGCCCTAGAATTTCCAGAATGGATACAACTTGCCAATCAACAAGAAGTCCGCAACTATACCATTAGTATTGTGGGAACAGTCAGCGCAAAAGTAAAGCAAATAGATGAAATACTTGCAAATGCCTTAGTAGATTGGCAAGTACATCGGTTAGCTAAAATTGACCGCGATATTTTGAGAATTGCGATCGCCGAAATCTTATTTTTGGGTATACCCGATCGCGTCGCCATTAACGAAGCGGTAGAAATTGCCCAGCGCTACAGCAGCGATGAAGGACATAAGTTTATTAATGGTGTAATGCGCCGCGTTACAGAGCAACTAAAAGCTCCTACTGCACCCGCTTCTTAAGCTGTGCTAGATTTCGACATTACCTCCCCCAATTTAAGTAAACATGGTTTTTAATTGGTTCCGCCGTCAATTTAACGATAAAGATGCCCCTACCCCAGAAGAAGAACAATCTACAACGGCGGAAGTAAAACCAGAAACGCCCGCAGCTTCCGAGGAAGACGTTGCAGCAGAATACTTAAAATGGGCTAAAGCAGCTTACCAAAATATTCAACAGCAACAAGAAAGCGTTGAAGCACCTCAAGCCGAGCTACAAGAAGATGTTACTGAGACATCCCCAGCGCCAATAGAACCACAAGCACCAGTTCCCGAACCAGATTTTGAAACGCCAGTTACCGAAGAAGTCCAAGTAGACGAACCAGACTCAGAGGAAATCGCAAAGGAACTCGATTTAAAACCAATTGTTCCCCAAGCAGACGAACCAGACCCAGAAACGCTAGTTACAAAAGAAGTCCAGGTAGACGAACCGAATGCAGAAACGCCCGTTGCTTCCCAAGAAATAGAAACAGCCCCCAAGCCATTTTGGGCGCAAGCCGAAGCCGACAGACTCGCAAGAATAGAAAGGCTCAAAGCAACAGCTATTGAAGTTGAACCAGAAGCAACACCGCTTCAACCTACAGAAGACCTATTAGTAGCGTTTGATGATGGGTTTTTGTGGCCCTTGGAAATTTTAGCTGCTCAAGGTCGTCGCCCAGAAGATGTTTCTTTAGAAGAAATTACCTGGCTTAAAAAACTCCGCCAAGGATTAGATAAAACCCGCCGTAGTATAGTTAATCAACTTAAAGCCATCGTCGGTCAAGGGCCGCTCAATCAAGCGGCGGTCAACGAAATAGAAACATTGCTATTGCAAGCCGATGTAGGGGTACAAGCTACCGATTATATTATCAATGCTCTACAAGAGCGGCTAAAACAAGAAGCTTTACCCGCCGACGAAGCGGTTTCCTATCTCAAGCAAATCCTCCGCGATATGCTCGATCGCCCTTTAGAAAAATATTCCCGTACCTTTATACCGGAAAAAGACACGCTTAATATTTGGTTAATGACGGGAGTTAATGGCGCAGGTAAAACTACAACTGTTGGCAAACTCGCCCACATTGCCCAAAAGTCCGGCTATAAATGCTTAATCGGCGCGGCGGATACTTTTCGGGCGGCGGCGGTAGAACAGGTAAAAATCTGGGGTGCAAGAAGTGGAATTGAAGTAATAGCTAATCCCGGACAAAATACCGACCCCGCCGCCGTAGTTTTTGATGCGATCGCCGCCGCCCAATCTCGTTCTATAGAGTTATTGCTAGTAGACACGGCGGGACGCTTGCAAAATAAGAAAAACCTGATGGACGAATTAAGTAAAATTCGCCGCATTGTCGATAAAAAAGCCCCCAATGCCAAGGTTGAATCGCTACTTGTATTAGATTCTACTCTCGGTCAAAATGGATTACGACAAGCGGAAGTTTTCGCCGAAGCCGCGCAGTTAAGCGGGGTGGTTTTAACTAAACTTGATGGCACGGCAAAAGGGGGAATTGCCTTAGCAGTTGTGCAGCAGCTTGGCTTACCAATTCGGTTTATTGGTGCGGGAGAAGGCATAGAAGATTTGCGTCCTTTTTCTAGCTACGAATTTGTAGAAGCATTGCTAAGTAATTAGAAAGATGTATTTGCCCCCTAACCACGGCAATAAAGCGGGTATCGCACCGTTTCCCGCTTTATTGCCTCCCCAATTCTGGGGGAACTGGAAAATTAAAGTTCCCCTAGAATTGGGGGATTTAGGGGGCTTTCCGATAACGGTACTTTTAACAATTTATCTTTGTCAGAAATCGCCTAGTTTTAGATTCTAAATCTGCGCCTAGAGATGCTTTAAACTAAAAATTGCGATCGCCAAATAGTTACAGATAGGTTACGAGCAATGCGACTTTCAAAAATGTTATTCGTTACTCTGCGGGAAGATCCTACAGAAGCAGAAATTCCCAGCCATAAATTACTACTAAGGGCGGGTTATATTCGTCGCATTGGTAGCGGTATCTACGCTTATTTGCCTCTAATGTGGCGAGTATTGCAAAAAGTTTCGGCGATCGTGCGCGAAGAAATGAACGCCACAGGCGCGCAAGAATGCTTGTTACCTCAAATCCAACCTGCGGAGTTGTGGCGCGAATCTGGGCGTTGGGATACTTACACCAAAGCCGAAGGGATTATGTTTTCCCTTACAGATCGTCAAGATCGAGAATTAGGTTTAGGGCCAACTCATGAAGAAGTAGTTACTACTGTCGCCCGCGAAACTATCCGCTCTTACCGTCAATTACCCGTACATCTCTATCAAATTCAAACTAAGTTTAGAGATGAAATTCGCCCCCGCTTTGGCTTGATGCGCGGACGGGAATTTATCATGAAAGATGGTTACTCTTTCCATACCGATACCGAAAGCCTGAAAAAAACCTACGATGATATGCACCAAGCGTATAGTAATATGCTGCGTCGTTCGGGTTTGGCATTTCGAGCCGTACAAGCAGATTCCGGGGCAATTGGCGGTTCTGGATCGCAAGAATTTATGGTACTAGCCGAAGCCGGGGAAGACGAGGTACTTTACACCGAAGATGGGCAATACGCGGCTAACGTTGAAAAAGCTGTTTCTTTGCCACCGGATGCGGAAACTTCACCCTTTACAACCTACGAAAAACGGGAAACTCCAGGTACAGAGACAATTGAAAAAGTTTGTAAGCTGTTGGATTGTTCGCCTACTACCTTAGTTAAAAATGTCCTTTATCAGGCAGTTTATGACAATGGCATGACAGTTTTAGTTTTAATTAGCATTCGCGGCGATCGCGATGTTAATGAAGTTAAGCTGCAAAACCATTTAACTAGCGTAGCTAGTCAATATAGCGCCAAAAATGTTTTAGCTTTAACCGTTCCCGACACCGAAGCACAAAAAAAATGGGCGGCTAAATCTTTGCCCTTGGGTTACATAGCCCCAGATCTTAGCGACGATTATATAGAGAGCGATCGCAATATTCATCCTAAATTTTTGCGCTTAGTTGATGAAACCGCCGCTTCGTTGCAAAACTTTGTTACTGGTGCAAATGAATTTAATTATCATGTAGTCGGCGCAAATTGGGGGCAAGAATTTCCTAAACCCGCTCAGGCTATAGATTTACAAAAAGCAAGAGCAGGCGACTTCTCTATTCATAATTCCACCCAAACCTTACAAAGTGCTAGAGGTATTGAAGTCGGGCATATTTTTCAACTAGGGACAAAATACTCGCAAGCCTTGGGCGCTACCTATACAAACGAACAAGGGGAGGAATTGCCCTTAGTGATGGGTTGTTATGGTGTGGGGGTGTCGCGCCTAGCACAGTCGGCGGTAGAGCAATCTTACGATAAAGATGGAATTATTTGGTCAGTGACGATCGCACCTTATCACGTGATTATCTGCATTCCCAATATTAGCGATACCGAGCAAGTACAAACGGCAGAAAAACTATACACTGAGCTAAACGCTGCCGGAATTGAGACTTTACTAGACGATCGGGGCGAACGAGCGGGAGTTAAATTTAAAGATGCCGATTTAATTGGGATACCTTACAGAATCGTTACTGGACGCAGTCTGAAGGACAATAAAGTTGAAGTAGTTGAAAGAAAAAGCCGCCAATCTCAAGAGATTCCGATTGATGAAGTAGCAGCTACTTTGAGTCAGTGGATTGAAACCGCTTTAAATGCCTAAAATCTCGGGAATTTTTGCCTTTTAGGTTGAAGATCGCACTTTTACAGGTGCTTTGAGGATTTCAATATTTTTAATCTCCAGGATGCCACTACTTTCAAATTCAACGATAACTTGAACTTTAACTGGGGTGGTGTCTTTCTTAAAATGGGCGCGAACTTCAAAGAAATGCCAGCTTTTATTTGGTGAAACGCCTGTTGCCCAGGATTTTGCAGTCATAAGACCTTGCCTTTGAGTGCATAAACCTAAGTTTACAGCGATCGCTTTTTCGGTATTTAGTGCTTTAGCTTGAAACCGACAAGCAAGTACGCATTCTGGCTCTGTCGGTTCGGCAATTTCAAATAAAGTCACTTTCCGCAACGGATCTGTTGTATTTAGGCGAGAAGAATTATCTTCATAGGCTTCAATCTGCCAGCTTGCACCAATAACGTTAATGCCTCCTTTTGTTATGGTTGGATCGGCGATCGCAAATTGACGAATAAGTACAAATGGTTCCTCGGCTTCAGGAACAGCCAAACTTTTTTCAAGCTCTTGGAAACCTTCTCGGATTTTAGAACAAATCAAACCTGTTAAATTCTTAAATAGCTCGTCGAACATATAAATATAAAAAGACAATATTTATATTATTCCCAAACTACTTAGCTATCTAACGCCCAGTGTGTACTCCCACTTCCACACTGCTCCATCTTCAGGATCTATACTTTCTGCTACTTTTGTCATGCCACACTTTTGTAACACCTTAGTGGAGGCGTTAGGCTCTGCTAAAGTGTGAGCGCAAACGCAATCAACGGCATTTGATGCGATCGCAATTTCAATAAGTTGTTTTACAGCAGAAGTTGCCACACCTTTATTTTGATAGCTGGGAGCAACGGAGTAACCAATCTCTACCGTACGGTTATCGTCGGGAACCGATTTAAAACCACCTAGCCCAACAAACACTCTTTCTGAACGCAAAAGAAATAAATAACATACCCATGGATGCCAAATTTGCCCGGATTGCATCTGGCTTTGACTGTGCTGAAGTATACCCCTAAACTCTAAAGGCAAGTAACCATCAACCACCGAAACCCCATAAGCCTTTTTAAAAGCATCTGCCCCTTCAATCAGCTTTTCAAGATACTCTTGGGAGCAAGGAATAATCTCTACATTTATCACCTTCAAAGCTCCTATCTTTACGAGCAAACAACTTCAATAATAACTTTGAGCGATCGTTTGCCCAAACAACCTTACAGCAAACCTCACCCTTAAAAAACCCAAGCTATTTATTTTAAAAAAAATTAAATACTTGCCTAACTGTGTTGAAATTAGAAACTATCCGATTAATTTAGTTATTTCTAGTCTGAAGCAAGAAAAGACTACATAAGTGCAACTTTTGGACGTTAGGATACGTCTATCTATCAATTCCCACATCAATCGCTTGCAATCTTTAGGGCTGAATATTCTGCAAACTTCCTCTAGCGACCGACAACGCTGTCAAGCTGTTAATTCCCATAGGTAATTATTACCTAACCTTCGGCGATCGCAAGTAGAGCTAATGCCTTGCCCCCTAGTGATTAAAGTAGAGTTAAAACTAAATATTATTAATAGGCGACAAATTCAACTTGTTAACCCCTTAATATATGTAAACCAACAAGTACCGTTACAAATTGCCCATGCGATCGCAAATAAGCTCAAGTTCGCTAATTTAGGAGCCGATAGTATTCAAGCTAAAGTTAGTAGTTAGTCAAGAAAAGTTAAAAATTGCTGCTGTGCGATTAAATAATTTTTCAGCATTTTTTGTAAAGTTTTAGGAGATAACCCATGACAGGACAACAAAAAGTTAACCCTATTTCGGGAGGTGCGATCGCACTAGCTATTAGTGCCGCCTTAGCTGCGGGTGGTGGTTTGGCTTGGTGGGGTTTTCAAGCCAATAAACCTCTTACACCAAGCGTTACGCCCAATGTAGTCCAGAATTCTCCGCCGCCCGCTACAAAGCTTTCTACTACCGCAAAAATTTACCTACTCAAGGATACTGGCAGAAATTTAGAGCTTGTCCCTTCGCCCATAGAAGTTAATTCCGACCAGCCCGACACTGTTTTAACCGCAGCTTTTAATAGTTTGCTGGCAAATACTAACAACGGAACTGCCAGCAGTACGATTCCTGAAGGCACAAAACTTCGCAGCGTGAAAATTCAAGACGATGGTATTCATGTGGATTTAT
>Ga0181464_1000419_pt1 | contig 17919 bp, 10 predicted proteins | sample InSIn2gowninarea_FD_119074 | JGI IMG/M metagenome (GOLD analysis project Ga0181464, IMG submission 119074) | Clean room microbial communities from NASA Spacecraft Assembly Facility at Jet Propulsion Laboratory, Pasadena, California, USA -... ...
CTGAAAGAGATCTGCTGCATAGAAATTGATAGTCAACCAAGAAATCAAGCAACCAATGAAATGAGTGCATCCTAGGAAAAACAGAGTTTTGCATTAAAATGGCCTAAACTATGATGTATAGAAGGAATGGTGGATGAAAATATTCCAGATGAACACTTTTTTGCTATATCAGTACACTCTCCATGGTTTGCTGATATAGAAAACTACTTGGTTTCAGCACAATTCCCACCACACCTATCCTCAAAAGAGAAGAGCAAGATAGTAAGGAAAAGCACACCTTTCACCTAGATTGGAGGAAATCTCTTCCAACTTGGCCCAGATCAGATCTTGAGAATATGTGTTAGGAAGGAGGAAGTCTTCGACATCCTCCTGACCTATCATGACGGGCCTTGTGGAGGTCATTTTGCAGCAAAAAGAACTGCCTTCAAAATATTGCAAGCAGGCTACTACTGGCCCACTCTTCATCAGGATGTGCGGAGATACGCAAGCCAATGTGATCTGTGTCAGAGGATGGGGAAACCCACTCCAAAGGATGAAATTCCCATGCAACCTCAAGTGACCTTTAAGCCATTTGAGAAGTGGGGCATGGACTTTGTGGGGCCTATCAACCCCCATTCAAAGAAGAAGCAGTACATCATTGTGTGCACAGACTACCTGAGAAAGTGGGTAGAGACAAGAGAAATCAAAGCAGCAACAAAGGAAAGAGTAGCTGAGTTTTTGAGGGAAAACATATTCCATAAGTTTGGGTATCCAAGAGAGTTGGTCATTGACCAAGGCAGTCAGTTCAATTCCAACCTGATTGAATACCTGCTCACACATCATAAGATCAAGCACATGACTTCCACCCCTTACCATCCACAAGCAAATGGGCAAGTGGAGGTCACTAACAGAGCATTGGAAGGGATCCTAACTAAGGTACTGAGAAGCAGTAGAAAAGACTGGGCAGATAGATTAGTTGAGGCCACTTGGGCCTACAACACAACATGGAAGACCACCACCGGGTTTACACCCTATGAACTGGCCTATGGGAAGAAGGCTTGTTTTCAATAGAGTTTGAATTCAATACCTTGAGGATGACACCTTAGTTGGACCTAGACCTTAGCCATGCACAAAAGGAGAGATTACTTCAGCTTAATGGATTGGATTAATACAGATTGCAAGCCCTTCTCCATACAGAGGTAGTTCAGCTTCAGAGAGAGATATGGCATGACAGAAATATCAGGGAGAAGCAATTCCAAGAGGGAGATTGGGCACTACTCTATGATTCAAGATACAAGGATTTAAAAGGCAAGCTACTGACAAGATGGCTGGGACCCTACACTGTGGAGAAATGCAATGAAAATGGTTCAGTTCTTATCAGAACCATTGATTATGAAGCCATTCCCATGCTTGTCAATGGACATCGGTTGAAAGTCTAAAATAAACCCTTCTCCAAGTGAGAGTTTACTAAAGATTTGAATAAAACAGTGATGGTAGTGGATCATGTCTCATCTTCCACTTCACCCACTCACTGAAGAAGAAAGAGAAAAAAAAGGACTCAAGTGAAAACCTCCATGAGGCGCTTGAGTCCCATCATTGAGTTGAAAACCTTTTCTGAGGTGGCCTAGTGATGTCAAGAAAAAAGAAAGGAAAAGAATAAGATCACTGGGTGAAAACCTCCCTTGAAGGCACCTAGAGTAGGTAATTAAGGTGAAAACCTCTTTGAGGTGCCTTAATTGTTTTCAAAAAAAAGAAAGAGAGAGAGAAAGAAAAATGAATTTTTATTGCATTGCATGTTTGCAGGAGGACTACATGGAGCAGGATAAGGTACCAAGGGGACCCTGACATTAATACCAGCATCCATCTCATCCTCTCCACACCTTCCTCCATCATCTTTGGCATCTATTTCACCCCACTATACCTATTCTTCCAAAACTATGTTTTCTATAGGAGGCTCTATTTTTTTCTATAGGAGGCTCCTGTAGGAATTACAAAGAGCCAAAAGTGCCTACAGGAGGCAGTTTGAGGGACAAGAAAAGCTTCATGAGGAAATATAATCCCTCTTACCATCTTCAAACCTCCTTGCCGTCATTTCCAAGCCCGCATCACATTCCAAGCATCATTATTATCTTTTTTCCTTTCCAAGAAAAAACACAGAAAAAATAGTTTTCGGTTTTAAAAAAAAAACACAAAAAAAAAGAAAAGGGCACCATTAACTTTACCTAAAGATTACCTATTATGACTGAATCATTCATCTCCACCTCTAGCATCATTCTCAAGCTCCAAGCACAGGGAAATAGCTGAAGTTTCAAGGGGAGAAGCAGCTACAGGATCTCTTGTAGGAATTCTTGTAACAGCTGATCCCATAGAAGTCCAGCACCAATAGTAAGGGACAAAACATCTGAAGGTTGGAAAGGTACATGTAGCTCAGCTCTAGCAAAAGAAGAACTTGAAAAAACGCAAAAACACATCAGCAAGCAGAGACAACATGCATGAAGGAAAATGAAGGCATGCATCAGAGAAAGTCGAAGCACCTCACAGACGATGGCAACAAATACACTTAGATTACAGGTAAGTAGCTAAGTAACTCCTCTATCTACATTTGTGTAATTAGGAATCTTACAAAGGCAATGAGATGGTTGAAATAGAAAGAGGGAAAAGTGGCTAGTTAACTTGGCCACCTTCATTTAGTTGACTCCACTTAACCAAGATACCACCCACACGTACGCACAGTCAACTCAAGAAAAAGATGCACAGGAGAGGTAGTGGGAAGAAGAGTTAACTCTGATGCAACAATGAGGTGATGATTATGATGGGGGTCATGATGACCAAGTAGATGGGGATAAATGGTCTTAATCTGGGCAACGTACACCTTGCCAACTTAGCACTCATAACCGAAAACAACCATAAAATGTAATGAGCACTCCTCCCCGCACACTATCACCACCTTTTCTTCAGTTTCTCCTCATAACTCAGCCACACAATAGTCTTCTTGTGCCCCCACAACCTAGTATCCATCATCCTCCATCGATTTCCTCCCTATTTTTGCTCTCGGCATTTTCTAAGGGAGCACTTACCAGAAATATACAGGAGGGAAAACGGGCTTCTACAAGAGGGGCAGTGAGTCATTTTGAAGGGAGGAAATGTGATTTTTGGCAGAATTTCAGTCTGAAGAGGTAGGGTTCATGCATACCCTCTATTGAATATCAAAATGTGAAAGAGTTGGTCTGAAATTGAATATTAAATGAGTCTTTAAGAGGGTAGAAAAACATAAAAGAAATTCTGTTTAAAAAAAAAACAACACAGTCCCCTCTGTTTTTCTATTTCACTCAAAATTTTGACTCCACCTCCATATCTGGTTTTTAAAAAGAAGTATAGGTAGTATGACAGGGGGGTTTATGAGAAAAGGGCCTAATAAATCCTCTAGACTCCATGCACATCTTCAAGTGGTGGAAATATTTACAAGGGAAAGCTGGATGAATTTCTTTGAGAAGTTTAGAGGGTTTGATGATGAAATTTCCCATGAATTTTCTCTCTCTCTGGTCCCTCACACAAGAACTCATGCTACTGTAACCACTAGAGGCTTCTCCATTGAAATAACCCTTGAATTCATCAGTAGGGTCACTACCCTTCCTCTTGGGCTACACTGGAGTAGAGATGAGAAACCAATTGGTCAGGCTTCCAAGAGGAAATTTTTCCAAGATAATGAAATCCATGTTGAAGACAAAAATGGAATTATGAGGGCTAGTGTACCATATCCTTAAGATGAGGTTAGCTACCAAGTGATAAAATACATTTCTTGTGAGGGGAGGAACAACATTGTTTATGGATATCATTTCAGAATCCTCCAAGAATTGAGATATGGCATGGATACCCCCGCACATCAAAAGCTTAGTATCCCTTACTTTATCCTTCAGTCCCTCATTGACTCCAGCACCAAGGTACAAGAAGGAAATTCACAACAGCTAGATCACCATGGCCTAATCAAGATCCTAGTAGAGGAATCCCTCCATACCCTTACAATCCCTATATCATGGGAAGTTTTCAGAAATATGACAGTTGAGGATGACATCAAGGCATTAACCTATGATGTCAGTCCTGCTGTCGATGAGGAGGGAGAATGGCAAGGAGGATAAGATGAAGCCAGTGGTGACATAGCAAACCAAGAGAGGAAGGAGGAAAGAAAAGAAATAGAGGAGGGGATAGTTGAAGAGGTAGAACAAGAGGTAGAAAAATAGTCAGAAGAGGGAGAAAAGGAGGCAGAGAGGGCAGAGAAAAGAGAAGAGTCCCCTGAAACTTTGGAAAGAGAAGTAGCAGCTACCCTCACTGCCCTCGGTACACTAGTCAAGAAGAAGCAGAGGAGGAAAAGAAAAACCTCCATGCATTTCAGGGCAAGGAAGAGTACTAGAATTAAAACAGGCAAACCTTAGCCCTCATCAAAGACTCCCATTAACATTGAAGATTCACCATCTGCCAAGGTGAAATAATCTTCTTCCAAGACACCCATAACCTATGAAAGGAGGACTACAAGATCTTCTGCATAGAAGGGGAAGGCAATTCTATAGGACCCTAAAACAATCCTACATGAGACACAAAAACTTGAGGAAAAGATAGGAGGACAGCCAGAGGTGAAAGAGGAAGCACAAGAGCTACAAGAACCTGACGCCCAGCCTAATCTTGACTCTTATTATAGACTACTTGAGGGAGGCAAGATAATCCCATAGAAATTTGCAATTCCAATATTTTTCAAATTGGAAAAAGAGAGAGTGAGAACACATAGGTGGATGCAGATAGCCAAGTCAAAAGGAGTTGATGATATTGGCCACATGGAAGACAAACTCAAGGAAATGAGTAAGGAATTGAGTGCTCTTAGAGACAGAAAAGCCATTACAAGAAGCCACCTTGAGAGTGAAAATTAATTACTAAGGAGGCAGCTGCAGGAGAAAGAGACTCATTTGGCATACATGGATAGCTTATCCATAGAAGCATTACAATGCAGAACACCAGCCAAATCTTATGGCCTCTATCTGAAAGATCAATGGCTTCAATTCCAAATAAAAACTTTGGCACAAAGAGGCACAATGCCTTTCCAAGACTACAGGAAATTCATGGATTTGTGTGACTAAAGCACCTCTGAGGACAAAGCAAAGATGACAGATTTCTATCTACACAACATGACCCTCACAGATCTGAATGTGTGGGACCCCAATGCCAAGCTAGGGGATCTGAAATTAATGGCCATGGTCATGGATGAACCATGAAGAATTGAGGGCAATATAAATGAAAAAATTATTAATAAAAGAGCATAATGAACCATTGATGATAAGAGCCGAGCCATCAAATCCTATGGCAGTCATTAGCACACACAAAGTGCTTGCCAATGACCCATAGATCACCCCTAAATATCTAGTCAATCAGGAACAATCCATTGCGCACTTTGAAGATATGCTTAGGCTACATGGGGATGACTGTGTGCATGCATGCACAAGAAGATGGAACACCCTACCCCACAGCTTGTAGATCAGATAATACCATTCCCCCATGAGGCTGAGGGAGGCATTGAAAAGAGTGTCAATGTACAAGCACTCCATGCAAAGGCTGAAGGTCAACTGGATTGGCCTCAAACTGAGTCCTCCACTCATATTAGGCATGCTGGAAGGCAGAAGAGAAGAAGAAGAGAAGGAACACTCGAAGGACATAAAAAAAAGGTAGGATTTTATGGAGAACATTAGTAGACCACATCAAAAGCCTAGAATGCTAGGGAGGCCACCAGGGCCATGAAACACAAAGAGATTGACTAGGTTGCTCAGAGGATGAGCAACACTTTCAGTGGGGGGGGGGGGGGGGGGGTGATGATGAGCCTCATAAATGGGTAATTATATGGGCTCATTTTACCTCCTAACCTAGTCAAATCAACCATTCTCTTAGCTTATTATATGATTTTCTGATTATAATTATGCTTACAGGGTGAGTTGAGTTAGTTATTATGCCATGTGGTCTAACATGTATTTAATGCAAATTATTGATGGATTTCAAGGTCAAAGTCAAGGATTTAGTGGTCAAAATGCAGCAATAACTCAAAGTAGACAGAGGAGAGGACTTATAGGAGGGAATCCCCCTCATTTATTGCTCCTCACTTCGAATTCCCCTTCATTCAGCTCGAAGTACAAACAACTAAATCATGCACTAGAAGGCAGTCGAGCAAGTGGAAGATGATTGATAGTTATCTTGAGTCTTGGAAGCCAAGCCTCCTTGATTTTAAGGAAGTTTCTAGTAGCTTCAGATGTATAAGTATAGAGGCCTAGGGCCTCACTAGGGTCAACTTTTTTCTTGTGTAAACTCTGCTCAAATTTCGAGCTTACTATTTTATGACAGTTTTATGTAATCTTGCAATTTTTTGATAATGAAGATTGAACCTTTTTTGAGCTAGCACTGAGTTATCTCAGAGGGCTAAATCTCTCAGGTTAGGGCCAAATCCAAGTAGCCAAACTTCTCTTTACTTGTATTTGTATGCTTTACTTCAGTTTGTAGATTAGTTTGCTATTAGATGTATTTCTCTTATGGTTAAGAATAGGTTGCTTTTGATGATTTAGTAGTTTTCTTCAATTTTTGCTTTTTGTAGCAGGTTAAGCAATGATCAGGGAAGATTCAAAAGGCTAGAAGCCATGCCTTGGCCTCTCTTCCTCCCTCTAGGACCATGATTTGAGGCAAAGACTCTCTTGCTGCCCCAAAAACACAATTTTTCCTCATTCCTAGGACTTCTAGTGTTTGCAGCTCTCTAGTAGGTTGATAGCCTAGTTTTGTCTTTCTTTAGATCTTCTTTATCATGTTCACTTCTTGATTTTCAATAGTCCTTTTGTAGGCTTTACTTTCTTACAACATTTCCTAGCATTTCCTTCTATACATCATAGTTTAGGCCATTTTAATGCAAAACTCTGTTTTTCCTAGGATGCACTCATTTCATTGGTTGCTTGATTTCTTGGTTGACTATCAATTTCTATGCAGCAGATCTCTTTCAGTAGTAGGCTAGCTTACCAGAAATCACACCCTCCATCTAATCCATGCCTTATAGATCTCCCAAACCTCACCTCAGTTCTGCCCTAGTTTCCTTCACTTTTCATAGAACTTCTTCCTCTCTCCTTGAGCAAACCCAATCATCTTTCTCTCTCCTGGTGATTCATGGTAGACCTTAGGCACCCTAAAATCTCATTCCCACCTTCATCCACCTTTTCCACCCACTCTCACGCCCTCAAAACAATGAAAATTTCTCTCGGCCTCCTCCTGTAGGCCTCCTGTAGTTTCCCTATTTTCCTCTTGTAGTTTTCCTATGTCCTCCTGTAGTTTTCCCTGTAGGCTTTCTTTCAAAGGCCAAGTGTGGAAAAAGCCTCCAGAAGGCCACCTAAGACCTCCTAGGACCCATCCACACCATCCTACATCCTCCCAAGCTCTAAAACCACCCTCTAATGCAACCTATTCACTGCCACATCCACACACAATAAATTAAATGCATGTTAAATTGACATAAAAATCCAAAAATGTGTTTTTTGCTTATTTACTTCCAGAAATAGCATGGTTAGATGTTTTTTAATTCCTTGAGTAGGTAATGGGACTTCTTTCATGGTTTTTATAGTGTTTTTGGCAAAAGTAGAATTAGCTTGTTAATTAGAGTTTATTAAGTTTTGCTTTACATTACAGACTTTCCCCTTTCTATAATTAGAATAACATCTATAGAGTAATCTTTCTTTCCTTTCATCACACATAGAACTTCTTCTGAAATCTATAGATGTTAGCTTGAGCTCCTAGTGATCTCGTGTCGGCTAACTAAGTGACAACCTGCAGCGAGAACTAGTACTTGTGCATATAGCACCGACACTTCCAAGTTTGTTACAAACTACTGGATTGATAAAAGTAAAGTTGGCAGCCCAGGAGTTGTTACATTCTTGCTAGAATACTGGTGCTCACCAACAGAGAGAGGATTTTTTTCACTCTAATGGCCCACGGGCCACATGAATTACATCTTTGTACCTGCAACCTTATTTTCTAGACAAAGAAAGAGAGCAAAGTGACCTCACCTTCTAGATGGGTTTTCTTTGTTTCTCCCCAATCTTCTGATCCCCATTCTAATTTGTCTTCTACATTCAAACCCCCATTTTCTCCAAATATCCCCAATTGTTTATTCAAGGATGCTATGAGAAGGTTTATATTATGGTTAATATATGTGACTTCTTGTTCTAGCCACATAAATCTCACCTCTTTCCAGTGGCATAAGAAGTTTATCAAGCAGAGTCCGTATACAAAAGTTATGCCACTCAAAAGTTGACCTTTCTGTTTTCACACCTATAGTTCGGGAGGATGCTGCATCAACCCCCATTATTGATTGAAAAGGTGCTAGCCACATGTTTTTTTATTTAAAATACTCTAGAAGAGTAGAGATTGTAACCTTAGTTAAGAGTTGATGTAGTCAAACTTAACCTCTAGTAGGCTATTGGGTTGTGTTATAATTGGGCTAATAGGAGGAAGAAGCATTCCATTCTTTCAATAGAATTTTGTTCCATAGTTTAGAAAATACATCCAGGAGAGATAGGAGGTAGAGCCCATATAGAGGATCTATGTACTGTAGCAGCCCATGACCACAGACATTACTCCTTTCTACTTGCAGCTTTATTTTCCAAACAAATAAAGAGAGCAAAGCAGCCTCGCCTTCCAATTGGGTTTTCTCTCGAAAGGGTTTCCTAGAGCATATCTTGTGTCTTATGTGTGTGTGAAATTATTTTTAATTCTCTACTTTTCTTCATAATTTCCATTTGCAAGCATGCACTAATTACAATTAAGTTTACAGATCTAAAAGTTTATTAAAACTGTAATAGTGTTAAAAAAAATAAAAAATTTAATATAGTATTATCAGATTTTTTGTGAAAATTTGTCTAGTGGAATATCCACGGCAGTTTATGGATCAATGATGAAGAAGCACAAAATAAATTGGCATTTAATTCTCTTCTTGGAATGAATTCTATTAATATTCAACCAAGTTCACTCACTTCCATCTTGTATATAGAGGAGGAAGCATTACCAATCGAGTGTTAAATCCCCTCCCTTCACCTTACCATCGAAATCCTCCAAAATGCTTCGTCCTTATAAAATATGCTCATTATGCTGGCACACACCAATAAATACCATCGATTTTCTTTGAAATCCATTTAAGTGGCTAAAAAGTGCATCAAAACCTAGTATGACCACAAGGTCCACTCTTGTGTCTACCATGATGGTGATCTAGTCCTCATCTATGATTAGGCCCATGATATCTTTGGACATGGAAAATTCAAACACTTATGGAAAGACACTTACATTGTCAAAAAGTGTTTGGTAAGGGAGAATAAATACTTAAGGGACCCAAATGAGAGATTATATGCAACCCTCTCATTGAACTCTATCTCAAGAAATTCTACCCTTAGAAATTTCCCTAGAATGCATATTTTTGTTTCTTTTTATTTCATTCTTTGTCATCTCATTGGTTGAATTTTTGTGTCTTTCAAATGAATCCATCATCCACACCATACATTGGTTATGCAGATAGTGTGAGTAATTACTCCCAGAATTTGGCCTCAGTAGCCTAGGCCGTTTTTACCCCTTTGCATTCCTTAGTCCACTCTAGTGGCATTTGCAATGAATTTTCCACCAATAATTAGGTTGGTTATGTTGTTGTGATAGTTTTGTTAGTCAATTCCATTTTTCATCAAATCATTCACTGATCCGAATGGAAATTGGCATCCACCCATGGTATGCATCGACCCATGGTATTTATCCACTCATGCAATATACCCATGATATTGTAAGTGGTATCCACCCATGGTATTTGTTATCACTGATAACTATAGTCATATGTATATAGCCTATGTCCAGAATGTTTTGTAAAAATTTTAGTACCAAAGGTTTTGTCAAAGTGTTTTTGTTTTTGATGTTTGTTACTCAAGGGTCATATTCACCGAAGAATTCAAATCTTAACTATGATCAAACCATCGTCATCATTCATCATGTCTTTATAAGCTATGTCTTGTCCGGTACCAGTTCTGTACTTTTCCGCAGTTTCGTAGCGCAAGCTCATTGGCTGATTCTGCAGCGCAATGATGTTTCCGTCATTTCGTAGCGTGCCATCATTAGGCCTTTTCGCAGCGCATTTCATGGATTTTTAACTAATCGCGCTGCGAAACCGCGGATTCGGGCGTTTTGTTGTGTAATTTCCCAAAGTGTCACATCCATGGGTGAGTCATAGGGTCAGGCTGGGGAATGTCAGTAGAGTACGTCCCAAAAAAATTCATGAACCCATATCCCACCAATGAATTTGCAGGCATGTACACAAAATCATTCCAACAGTTTTGTCATAAGTGGTGTGTGCGGCGAGCATGTAAGTGGCCAGCTATATGTTACCCAATTTGAATTACAAGTTAGCCCGAAGTTTTTTTCCTTTAAATGAACTTGTTTTACAAACAAGCTTGCCCCGAGTTTGAATTGGTGTTCGTGTTGAGTGTGAATTGGTTTTCAAAATTGAAGTTGGTAGAATTCTGAAGCTGATAGTGTTTCGCTGCGCAAAGACTGTCATAAGCCAAATGGAGAGAAGAGAACATCGTTCTGGCAAATGTCAAAGAACAGAACCCGAAGAACTGGATTTGACGTTGAGAGATGAGGGTGTTCAGAAAGCATTCAGAGATGTAGGTTGCTGGAACTTTTGTGTGAAATTAAAAGGAGGCCACACGCAGGTAACAAAGGAATTTGCTCTAAATTTCAGAGGCCTAAGTTCTAAGGTGTCTATGTTGGAGATTCAGGTATCTCCTGAGATCATTGCTCGAGTTACTGAGATACCACGAGGTGGACAGGAGTGGTTTAAAAATTTTAAGTTTGACATGAACCCATGCAAGGAGTTTTTAAAGGAAGCCTATGTCAATGAAGACCTAACAAAGGCTGTCCCAAGGAACTATGTGAAAGAGCATTATGCCCTGCTGTTAACTTGTATCCAGAAATACTTGACCTGTGAAGGGAGGTACAATAAAGTATATTCATACCATTTCAAGTTGCTGTTGCACTTCACAGGTAAAGCATCAATAGACATTCCTTTTTACTTATTTCGGAGTCTTACTAAAATGTGTGATAAGATTCAGTTAAAAAAGGATGAGTGTGAAACATCTATGTTTCATCATGGGTTAATAAAATTGTTGGTGTTGGACGGTCTTGACAAGATTGGGAGAGATTGGGATTCCTTTATCTTCATGGCAGGGTTCCAAAACAAAACAGGGCTTACTCCATTGCCAACCAAAGAAAAGGAGCCAGTTAAAGAAAAGGAAGTCTCATCAAAAGAGCCTACAATAGCCCAGTTGAGAAAAGAAGCAAAAGATAAAAAGAAAGTTAAGTCTCCACCAGTGAAGCCTGTAAAACCTTTGGTGATCAAAGAACCAATTCAGTCATCCTCAAATGAGAGGATGAAGCATAAAAAAGACATACATAGACCAAGTGGGACTGCGGGGGTGTCAAGAGTGAGAACCAGAAGTCAGTTGAGTAAAGAGAAGGGAAAGTCTGTGACTGCTGAGGATAGCCCAATGTCCAAGGCAAGCCTCAATGATTTGCTTGAAGCAATCGAATTTGAGCAAGCAGAACCTATGGAAGTAGAGCCTATGGAGTTTGAGCAAGCAGAGCCTGTACACATTGAGCCTATGCACATTGACTTAACCCAATCATCACCAGAAAGCTCTAGGAAGACATCAGTTTCTAAAAGATTAAGGTTTGAAGAGCCTGATGAAGGATTTATTCTTAAACCAAGAAGGCCAGTTACGAGAAGGCAAGCAAGAGAAGCTGAAGAGGAGAAGAAAGGGAAGAAAGTTGTGAAGCAGCCTGGAACAGAACTAATTGAGGCACTGCATAAAATAGAGGATGCAGTCACCAATAAAAGCAAAGGTAAGAAAGTTGTCATTACACTAGGAGGTAATGTGGTTGCCATTAAAAATCAAGCAGGGGTAGTTGATGACAAATCTACAGATGATGACAAAGTAACCTCAGATGACAAAGCTGTATCAGATGATGAAGTTGCCAAGCTGAAGAGTGTTGCCCAAGAGCGTGCCACTAGGTATTCAAATTATCATAAAGCTGTGTTAAGGGGCAGCAAGAATCTGATAGGTCAAGGAGACTCAATATCAGATGTGTACACTTGGACAGTGCCGGCTCTTAAGCAAGCCAAGAACGTCAATAAGCTGAACACCTTTTTGAGAGCTGAGAACCAAGAATTAAAGAAAGAGGTGGCAAGATTGAAGGCACAGTTAGGTCAACTAGCTCCTTGAAAAGATGAATAGGTATTTTCTTTGGTTCTGTTAAATTTTGGTTTTGGTTGATCATTTTTGAAGATATACAGTCCTCCTCCATATGAAAAAGTGATTGAGAAAGGAAGATCTTAGGCGGAAGGTGCCAAAGTCACCTATACTCTGTTTTGTTTAAAAACAGCAGTTTCGTAGCGCGCTACGAAACTGCTGTAGGTGGCGTTTTTGAGAAATTGCACAGTTTGATAACGAAAGATAAAATTTTCAAAGGCAGCAACTAAGCAACAGCAAAGAGGTTACATGAGGTCAATATGACCATTCATGTGATGACACGAAGAGTCTTTTGGAAAAAGTAGAAGGTTTGATCTTCATTTTAACTTTTGGTAAAAGTATTTCTCTCATCGGTGATTAGGGTTTTAGATAAAGTGACACGGAGGATATAGAGTTGCACATCTGTCCAAGTTAAAGAAGTTTCTAGTCTGGCTCAGAGGATGGATTTGTTCATTTTGATGAGTTATTTAAGGCTTGGAAACATGTTGCTAGTTTCTTGGAGGTTGATGGGAGACAGAGGGCCGAGAAACAGGGGCAGTTACCTTATCACCTATGCACCTTCAGAATCCGAGGATTACCTGTTCACTGCACCTGGTTATCAGTTATTTCAGCTCAGCCAAAGGAGGATACAAGTGTCAAAGAATGAGAAAAATCATTGTCACGACGAGCATAGTTAGATGTTATGTTTTAATGAAGTTCATAGTGATCACAGTTATCACTTAAATGTAATTAATAGATAGTTTGAATTGCAGTAGTGTTGTAATTAATGTTTAATTTCGAGCTCCCCTCATGTTGGAGGAGGAAGCTCAGGTAGTTAGGAAGTACTTCTATATATGGATGAACACTTGATGTAAGTGGGGTTGGATATTTTGGAAATAGACATTTTGGCTTTGTGTAAAACGCTTTCAGTAATACAATTTCCTGTGTTTTCTACTCAAGATTCATGAGAGATCTTATGGTTCAAGTGCATAATGGTGTTGTTTCCTTTTAAGTTTTTTATTTCAGTCATACTAAAGCATAATCACTCAGAACTCATGTGATATGCTCTGACTTTCTGTATGTTTTGGTATGCTGTGGTGAATGGTTGTATTTGAACCTGGGATGTTTAATGCCTTGATTTCCATGAAAGGATGGTTATATTGTATGACTGATGTGTAAATGACTCCATGAGCCCAATGGAAACAGTTCAATATGGTCCAGCCAAGTAATTTTTATGTGTAATAACAGAGTTAGCCCTCTTTATTTGATTTAAGTCTATATTTGTAAACTGTGAGAGAGCCCTCTCTGACTAAGGAGGCTAATCCTTGGTCAAAAGACTGGTGTGAAATAGTTGCATGAAATCTAACTGATTGGCAGCCTTCAGTGACATGTTTTGTGACAACAGTATTCATCCACACAAGGTAATTATCCACCCATGGAATTCACCCATAGTATTGTAAGTGGCATCCAACCATGGTATTCATTCATCCATGGTATTTACCCATGGTATTGTAATTGATATCCACCCATGGTATTCAATCACACATGGTATCTACCCATCCATGGAATTTACCTATGGTATTATAACTAAAACAAAGACTATAAGTAACAAGTCACATTTTGTAAAAGGAAATATTGTCCATCACAATGTAGCTTTTACAATTATTATCTATTTCAATAAAATAAGTTTCTTTGAGGCTTTATTTAGTGTGTATTCTCCTCTTTTCTTCAGGCATTTCATTTTTTTAGATCTTGGGGGCCTCCCCCGAAGATTTGGATCATTCACCTTCATTTTTGTCTTGATTTCCAATTTCCCATCATGCGATTGAATGACATTTATCATGTATGTAACCATGTCGTCTTTAGAAAATATTTATGAGTTAGGCTTTTAAAACAATCATTTGAATCCTCTTCATTTAATCATGTCCCTATAGCAGAAAATGACTATGTAGATACCATTGCAAATAACATTCTAGATTGGTATTTATCACATACATCCATAAGAAGATAGCTAATCCGTAACAAATGGCGATGACAAAAAAACATGCATAATCATATTATGTATCATAATCATCCATATAATTGTTTGGAATATTTTATTCTAAATACCTTTGGATTGTTATAACATGCTATAATCATAAGTACAAAATCAAGGGGTACCCTTGCCCCCTACCTCTAATCATCCTTCAATGAAGGGTATCTTGCCAAAAGTGCCACATCACTATCATACAAGTCCTTGATATCCTGACTTGCCATGGTTACTCACCTCATAATTTCTCCCCACTCAGATGGTAGACTCACACATGCATCCATGTACTAGTCCTCCAACTCATTCCAACCATGCTCTATGACACCAGTCAATACTATATTAAACCTCTTCGCGAGATCCTCCAAAAACTAATCTATATCTCATCTCCCTTAAGATGAATATGCTCCATGGTCATTGGCCCCATGTATCAACGATCGTGCTACATGTCTCTTCGACCTCACCGATGTAATATCTACATATCATAGGTTTGAATGTCAGTAACATATAAAAAATCATTCTAAAATATGAAATTCAAAATTTGACCATTATTTCACTTACCATATGGACCCCATGCTCATCTCGGTGGAAGTGGTATCTCTAGATCACCTTGAAAGCCAAAGATTATACTTAACTATGAGTAATCCTCTATGTATAGAGGAAGATGGTCCTATTGTGCAAAGAACTCTGGTTGAAACACTCTCCTAACCCCTCCTCCTCCTCCTCCTAATAAAATATTCCCCCAATATAACATCTTAGGCTCTTATAGGCCCCCATCTCGGATATAGATTTATGGGAAAATCATAGGAATATTCTTAAAGAAGAATGAGAGAAGCATTGTACCAAAAGTATAGTTCCTTGCTATTTTCCTCCAAGAGGAAGTTAGTTAACTCTTAAGCACCATTGACAACATCTATGCCCACCCATAGTAGGTACCCACAAGCACACTCTCCACCAGGATCAGATACCCTCTAGATAACTTATGAAGAGCATGGTTACCCAAAATATGGATCACCACTACCATTGTAGCTGACATGCCTCCAAAATAAGTAAAACATAAGGCCTACATATCCATTCCTAGGCACATACAAGCTAGGTTAAATATACCTTTTTTCAATTAATGAAACACTTTCATAGCTTAATGAGTTCTTAGGAGACTCAAGGAGGTTTTTCATATTTTATGTTCCTAACATGTTTATTGTGTAGTAGTTTTAAGATAATTTGTATAGATTTCAAGAATATCCAACCAGATATATTCAAGGGACTTGTTCCTTACTCAAGGAAAGTCTCAAATCAACTAGCTAAGGGAATTTAATACCTCTTCTTGTCATTGTGAGGTGGCCTAGGAAGTAAGATCCCCTTTTCTAGGGATTTTTTAGGGAAATGCAGTCCTCCCCTCAAGGAGGCTACTTCCTACTCATTGTATAAATAAAAGGCTTCAGCATCCTCGTAGATATTTGAAGAAGTATGTGAAGCATAGGAGAGAAGTCTAAATCAGTGTTTTCAATAATTATTTGTAACTCTGTAATGTACATGCAATTTTTCTATTAATGGAAGTGGTATCCTATTTCAACTCCTAGTTTAGATTTCTTCTAAGGGTTCTAAGCTTCCTTGGGTTAGGACCCACCCAAATTTCTCCATATCTCTCTTGTATTATTTTTGTTTATATTATGCATCTATTTAAATTTGCAAGTATTTCTGAAAGTTCCTTCGGTTTATAACATGCATGCATGATTAACTAGGAATTTTTCATGAACAATATTTTCATGCAAATTTTCTTAGTACTTGGTTAACATAGTTGTAGTAGTAACATTATTTAAATGAAATATTCACTTTTCATATACTTCATTCCCTTTCTTGCTACTCATTTTTTGTTCACTATTCACTATTCATTATTTACTTTTTTCTTGCACTGTAACCTATTTTGCAACTATAATATGTTGAAATTTTCCAAGAAAAGGATTCATTTGACTTGTGCCTTAGTCAAATGGAGAAAATTATATTTTCCACATCAACAAGGTGACTTGGATTGCATTTAGCTAGACTGACATGGCCTTGTCTACTAGTTAAGTCAGTAAATTCGAGTTTGTAGGTTAGAAGTAGAGTTGTGCATGAGTTGATTGCTAAGATCTAACAATCTAGTTGAGTTATTGTTAGTTGAATAGTTAACTGAGCTCTAGTCATTATCTGAGTCAGTAGGAGTTCAGTTGAGTATTTATAACAGTTGTTAACTCACGAATATCTCAGTTAACTAGTGAATCAACTAAAAATAGACCCAGTCATGCATGGAATTCAAATTGCCTAGTTGAGTGGATGGAAATTGCACATTTGTATTTACAATTGTATACTGTTTAAGTAGAGTTGTGCATGAGTTGATTGCTAAGATCTAACAATCTAGTTGAGTTATTGTTAGTTGAATACTTAACTGAGCTCTACTCATTATCTGAGTCAGTAGGAGTTCAGTTGAGTATTTATAACTGTTGTTAACTCACGAATATCTTAGTTAACTAGTGAATCAACTAAAAATAGACCCAATCATGCATGGAATTCAAATTGCCTAGTTGAGTGGATGGAAAATGCACATTTGTATTTACAATTGTATACTGTTGTATTATGCAACCACCTCACACAAATATAGATCAACGAATTAAAAATTATCCTCTTCAAGGGGGGAACCTCCTTTACATTACATAAATGAAAAATTCTTGGATTATAAAATTGAAAAGACCTCCTTTGTATATATAGGCGTATAAGGGGTCACAATATAGTTAGAGCTAGGCTACATAACAATAATAATGTAAGGGCAAAAAAATAAAAATAGTGGGCTTCTATGGGGCACAAAACTAATAATATGAGGGCTACATGGGCACAAAAGTAACAATAAGGGGGATACACTAGTATTATAGGATCTTAACATGCCCCTCTTCATCAAAAAAGTGTTGTCCTCAACGCTTGAATAGTTCTGGATGCTTTTGTATAAAATCATCATCCTCGCATGTGGAATCTTCAACAGGTAAGCTATTCGGCTTAATAAGATACTCTGAAATTGATTGATTTCGTAGCTATAGGGTTCTTGTTTCCATGACTTCTTTAGGCTCAAATATGATTTTTCCTTCTTCATCAAGTTATGAAAACACTGTTTGAACTAGAATATTGTCATCGATAACCTTATCTAAGCATGAAACATGGAAAATTGGGTGTACTCGAGAAGATGCAGGCAACTCCAATTTGTATGCCATAGTACCAATATTTTGCAACACCTTGTAATGACCATAGTACTTGGTTGATAATTTATTATCCTTCTTAGCTTGCTTCAAAGACATTTATTTGTATGGTTGTAGCCATAAAAATACCCAGTCACCTACATCATAACTTATTTCACTGGGATGTTGATCTCCCTGTTGTTTCATTCAATTATGTGCCAGAGAGAGGCTATCCTTTAAGAGTTGAAGAACTTATTGTTGATGTTCTATGTGATCTTCCACTTCTTGAACCTTAGAATTTTCTCTTAAATATGATGTGATGGATGGTGGATGATATCCATAAAGTGGCATAAAAGGGGTCATTTTTGTTGCATTATGGAAG
>Ga0181464_1000423_pt1 | contig 17849 bp, 16 predicted proteins | sample InSIn2gowninarea_FD_119074 | JGI IMG/M metagenome (GOLD analysis project Ga0181464, IMG submission 119074) | Clean room microbial communities from NASA Spacecraft Assembly Facility at Jet Propulsion Laboratory, Pasadena, California, USA -... ...
GGATGAGTCTCATCTGCTTGGCAATATGTTTGCCAGCTATATTGGAAACAACATGATCCCAGATTCCATCTAGGATCAACTGTTTTGCCCATGCCATCTCCTTCTTGTACTCTTTCTGCTGATCTGCATCGCTAGGAACCACCACCACTGCATCAATATAGGCTTTCAAACCATATTCATTTAGAAGAAAGGACATCCTTGCCTTCCAGATGACGTAGTTGGAAGCTCCATCCAACATGTCTTGATCACGAAGCCCAACAATGGCCATCTCAACAAACTGTCGAAAACTTCCTCTTCTCTTCTGCTGCTCCGCTATTCACACTCCCTTTTGGAGTAAGAATATTTGCTCACAACCACTGCTGATCTGCAAGGAGGAGGAGAATGTGGCCCTTACGTCCAAGGGTCTCAGTCAGGGACAAGGGGAACAGAAGAAGATGACGAAGGACCTGTCAAAAGTAAAGTGCTTCAGGTGTGGTGAGCTCGGTCACTATAGTACCTAGTGTCGTCTCAGGAAAAAGGACAAGGAAGAGAAGCAGGACCAATAGGCAGCTTCAACAGAGATCGATAGGCTTTCATCCACGCTGGAGGAAGACTTCGCTATGTTCGTCGATAATAGATATACCTCCAGAGGTGTGATGGGCTGACTTGGTGTTGTAGCCCCAGGGTTCTACAGTTGGGCAGGATCCTTGAGGAGTCCACCTCATGGATCATTACCCAACTACGAGGGCCCACAGCATTCAGTAGCAAGATGGATCAGTTGCAGTTGATGCAGTCAGTACCAAAGTGACAATTGCAGAGACTAGTAGCAGTAAAATGTTGGGGAGGGCATTGCAGTGGGCATAGTGCAGAGTCAGCAGAAGTGTAGATTCTTCGGTGACAGTGTAGATGCTAGTAGCAGTCAAAGACGCGGGACACAGATGCATCATACTGAACAAAGTTGATTCAGTAATTTGGATGCTTTTTAGTTGCAGTAGCAACAGATGAGAGGGAGTTGCAATGCAGATAAGGTGTTGGTAGCAATATGGCAGTGTCAGCAGTAGCACACAGGCAGCATATATCAGAGTTGCATAGTGGTTGGTAGGCAGTATGGCCAAACATCAGCAGTGTGACAGGAGATGATGCAGAGTCAAGGTGTTGTGGCAATATATGCAGCACTAGAACACATACCTTGCTAAGAGGGAGTGCTAGTTTTTGTAGCATCGGATGTGTTCTAGACACGAAATTTGGTCGAAAGGCTAGAATACATGAGATCTCCAAAACCCAGAAATCGTTTCTGGAAATTCCACCTAGAAATGACTTAATTAGATTATTAACCAGTTTTTAAATATTTCCTAAGTCTAAACTTGAGGAATATGGTTAATTAATCAATATTAATTAAGTCATGGCAAGAATCAATTAGAAACTCACACCTATGAATCCAGAGATGATCCTAGCCATCGATTATGTTTTAATCTTGGTCATTGGTGCTCTAGCAGTGGATTATGAGAGGAGGTTGATGTGGTAATGGAAAGAGCACTTGAGCAGTTCGATTTCTTGGCAGATCAATTTACAGAGTAGTAGCAGTCAGTTGTCGAAGAGAGCTAGAGATCGAAGCAGTGTGTGAGTGGCAGAGACAGTGAAGTTGGAGGAAGCATTCCAGATCCAACGAGTGCATTTGCAGAGAGGTAGAAGAGCCTCAAAGAAACTGACGCAGGTGCAACGCAGCGACTTCTAGAGGCAAGATCGATTCGCTAAGAGGGAGAGACTTCTTCAGTTCCAGAGGTCGGGAAGGAGTCTCAGAGTGTCAAACAAGCATTCTTCCAGCCAGCAAAAGCCAAAACAACTTCATCAAAGACCGGCCAGAGGCTTGATGTCCGGAAGGCTACGCAGGGCAGTGCAAAGCCTGGCGCAAAGGATCGATATTCTGAAGGCAAGGTGCGTTGAGAGATTGCCTGTGGAGTGAGGAAAATTCCTTACTAGATTTTTGCTAGTATTTTTTCTCTGTAGGATTGCCAAAACTTGGCATCTAGTTGTACTCAAAATTTCTCACTGCTACATAATAATAAAACCCTCAGCTGCTGCACTGGTTTTCCCAAGTTGGGTTTTTCCGAGGACTTTCGTCCAAAAATAATTGTGTTAATTTATGTGTGTGTGCTAGCATTTCTCAGCTTCTAGCGTTTTATTTTTCAGCAGAATTTTATTTGTGAAGGTTGCAATGTATTTATTTCGACATTTGTCATAGTAGACAAATTGTTAATTAATTAACAATTAGGACAAATAGTATCAGTTGCTGGAATAGGGTTCCAGTCTAGAATTTTCACGGAGATGAGATGACATGAGTTGCGCAGGGGGTAGCGTTTGCAGGATGGGGGGCTAGCTTCGTCTACAAGAGTTTGTGCTTTCGATCCTTCTCTTTGGGTTTGATGGCAAGACATTCTAAGATGATACCCAGTGGAGTGGGCTAGACATATGGAGTTGATCATAGAACGAAGTGAGGTTCAGTAGGCGCGTTCAAGCATCGGAGATACTAGAGACCTAGGTTGACATTGGGATCCAGGTGGGACTACCTACCATTTATTAGATACGCAGATTGGCTATGACTTCAATGGCATAGTTGACCCAATGATTGAGCACAACCATTTGCTAGGGGAGATTCAGTCAACACTAGTGGCTAGCCAGCTTGTGAGGGGACTCCATGGGTCATCTGGGTACGTTAGTTGTGCATGGGATCTCAAGATGATCTTCACACTTTGGCAAGAGATTGTCGGAGGAGGTAGCATGGCAAGCCACCAGAAAGTGCCTTGTATGGGTTTCGTGATTATCCACAGTTATGTGGTGCACAAGGGACATAGAATAGCAAAGCAATGGCAGCATTGCTACTGGTACATAGGAGATTCACCTCTCAGATCCCTCAGGGAGGATTTGGAGGGAGAATCCATGCATCAAAGGGTATGGTGATGCAACGGTGGAGGTGGTGATGCAGTAGGGTGCAGATCGATGCGTACTATCTCAACTTTAGGCCAAGGCATGCAGTGGTATGTAGGAGCATCTAGCATTGAGCAATGGTTTAAAAGTGGGTACGGAGATGAATGGTGGTGTGTCCTAGTGTGTTGGATTGTGTTGTGGGGTAGGGGGACCAACTCACATCGTGTTGAGTACATGCAGGGAGTGTCAACTACAGTGACACAAATAGGATACATGACGGTGCAGGATGGTACAGCAATAACAGGGTGTATCCAATGGTCCACAGGGATAGATCGCAGTTTAAGTGCCATGTTAAGGAGTACAGGGATACTTGGTGATATGGAATCACATATGGTGCGACACAGCAGGCTCTTCGAGCGTTGCCTCCCAGGAGACTGATGCATGGGGACATTAAGCATACCTTTGGGTGTAGTTCACCCAAGATCGACAAGGACACAGATGAGCGACACTTGATGGTATCCCTAGAGAATCACACACTTGGTCCTCTTCTAGATCGCTTGCAGGCACAAATGATTTGGTCGTTGTCCTTTGACACTCTGGGCACGACCAGCAGTGGGCAGGGAGCTCACCTGAGATATTTGGATGGGACTCAACACACCAAGGCAGAGACTTCTCAACGATGGCATTAGGTCAGGGCACAAGCTGGCAGGTATGAGTTTGGAGAGTACATGGTTTTTTGCAGAGGTAGTGTATGTTCCATGCTTGAGTTCACACTTAAGGGAATGCATTATACATTTTGGGTGAGGCACCCAAAGGTGTCACAGGAACATATATAGCAGGCGGTTGACCTTTCTTACAAGCAGATATTTAGTCTCCAGGTAGTATCAAAGTACATTTTTTGGAGACAAGATAGCAAATCCTACGATGTGGCATTGCAAGCCTAGGGTAGTTTTTCATGCGCTAGATTCATTCATGTCGTGTGGAGTCTATATATTGATTACATGTAGGGAGCAGATATTTGGGGCATATGGATTTCAATAGTTGTCAGGACTACACCGCAGCAGATCTAGTTATGCGATCCAGGGATTCAGTTGGCCGACAAACCACTCCATTTCGTGAGGAGCAGGACCATAATCGAGGGTGATCTAACTCACTTTGGGGTTGACACATAGGGGATCGCTAAGACATCCATTGTTTGGCGAGGCAAGGTTTTCTAGTTGTAGCTCAGGATTGGGATTAGCAATGGATAGGTAGATATTGACATCATAGAGATACCTTGGTTCGATGAGCTTCGTCTTCGTCGATATTTCGCCACCAGGTTTCAAGGGATGAGGATATAGTGTGCCCAAGATAAGCAGCCTGTTAGAGCTAGAGTGGCACAACAATAGCATGGTGGCACCCTTTTGAGTCAAGCATCGGGCCCAGGCATCGCAATACTGGACAGCTTAGTGACCTTTAGAGATGAGCTGGCTACCATAAGGGGAGATCATTCAGATCTTCCATTGGGCTTTTGTGACTCGTTGATGGCATGGGGGACTTCATCAACATGGCAATTTGGTCAACAAGAAGATATTAGGGGAAGTCCATGCAGGAGGGACTTCATCCCCATAAGGATTGGGCTGTATCTCCAAGAGTTTACTCTTGGAGTGCAGGAGGTGGACTACTCAATAAGGCAACTTCATGAGGAGTTGGACAAATTCCTATATTATGATGGTGCTCTACTTATTGATTGTGTGCAGAGGGCTTCTAGTACCTATACTTGGTTGGACAATGAGTGGAGCAAGGCGTGCTTCACAGTGATCAGGATGGCTTGGGATCTGGGTATCGAGGGACTCCTTCATGATCAAACAGTGCAAAGATAGGGGATGACTCAGTGGCACATTAGGGACCCTAGTGTTTATGGAGATGATAGTGGTGATCAACAGTGAGGGGGCGCTTGTTCAGGCATTTCCTAAGAATAAGTAACTTTTGGCAGGGAGGACTGTAATATTTCCAATTTTGATTTTCCGCATTTGAGAAGACTTTTGGAAAAGGAGGCAATTTTGGCATTGGGACTTAGGAGGAAAAAGGGAAATTGCAGCTCTAGTGGAACATGGGGACCACAAGAGAGAAATTCAACCCAAGAAGGAGGGAACTCGCACTCTAGGAGGAGAGAGAAAAGAGGAAGGGGTAAAAGGAGAGAGAAAGAGTGGGGGCCACCAAGTCAGAGGAGGCCAGCAATTATAAATAAGGAGAAGAGGCCTTCATTTGCATCTTTGACAATTTAACTTCTAAACACAAGTTTTCTTGAGTTTCTTAGCCAAGTCAACCGGTGTTGTTTAGCACGAGGCATTCCCAAGCGGGAATTCCACCTCTACTTTCAATGCACTTTGAAAGTTACCCTAGGAGAGTAGAGAGAAATCTATCTCAGGACTTCTAAAGGAGCTACATTGTAGATCATTTCCAACTGGTGTGTATTTTCCTTAGGTGCAGAAGTTGTTTGAAGCACCCAAGTTGAGATCAGCTATAGGTTGTTAGAGTTCTGGAGGATTTGCAAGGGTTTTTCTCACACATACCCGAACATTTTGTAGTAAATTTTATGGTTGTGAAGCAGTGATTTTGAGGAGCCATTTCTTTCACTCTGAGCATTGCGCAAGGGTTTGCCTTATTTGAGCATTGCACAAGATTTTATGGCTTAGCTTACAAAAGGGAAGAAGGGAGAAGAATTTGCGAAGAGATAGGGGCAGGGACTAGACGGTGTTTATCAGGGAGATTTACAAGAATTTGGGAGGCATTCCGGTGAGGACTGTGGCATGTATTTGCGGAGCTATTTACAGCAGTGTGCACTGTCTGACAGAGAGAGGATCTCACACCATTTTGGGGGCACAGGTGACTTGTGGATCTAGCCCAAGCCCTTTCTGTGCTTTTGTGGGTTTGGTGAGAGGAGGCTCGGATTAATTTTGCAAAATTTTATGAGCACTTCTGAGGGTAGAATTCCTATTTCCATCCAACAGCCAGCAACAGAAATTGTTGGAGGAGGGCGCAATTCACCCTGGGACCATTTCCACCACTTGGTCTCATGAGATATTTCTGTGTTTTCTCGAGAATCTAGTGTGGAGGCCACCATCAGAGTTTCAGTTCATTCTAGAAACTCTTCAGAGCAATTCCTCCAGTTTCCTTCTAGCAGTAGCTCGCATTTCTTCCTGGACATGTGCAGTTCTTCCTACGGAATCTTCCCATCATTTGAGCATTGTGGTCACTCCTGAGTTCTTACCCTAGCTTGCAATAGTAAGCCCAGGTTCCTCTGATCTCATTTATCAAAATTAATAATGACTCACAGTTTTTGCTCATATTTCTGTGTTCAAATGTGTATGGTTGTGCACTTTTTAATTTTATAGTTGTAACTAGTCCATTGCTTCTATTATCTATGGTATTTTTCCATTTGGAATATTACAGATAGTGATCTTTTCTATCTTTTATTGGATTTATCTCTCAAGTACATGGTATGCATTAGTGTTGCAAAAGTCTCGATAAAATCGCAATAAAATCAATGGCTCGCGAATTTTCAAAGCATCGATTTTATCAGCGAATTTTTTGATTTAAGAAACTTCCGCTTTTATCATAAAAGTCGTGTTTTAACCCAAGTAGATGGAAAAAATCGTTGGTTCCTAGCAAGGTGAATTAAATTAGATTTTGATGTTTTTTTTTGCGTCACTTCGCATGCCTAGCAACGCATTTCAAGCTCTAATAAGGAGAAGCAAATGGTTTCTAGGCACCAGCGAGGAGGAGAAAAATGAGTTTTTTCAAGCGGTAATCGATTATTCTCCATTGTTCAACCAATTTTCTCCAACAGTCACAGACTTGCAAGATGCACAATGACTTCACCCCTTTTCTCCTAATTTTTTTTCAAGTTTTTATGGGGGCTTCAATGGCCCTTGCTTTCTCATTAAATTGTGAGGGGGTTAGGAGTGTTTTTTCAGCCATACACGTCTTCTTCAGTGAAGAGGATTTACCAACAGTGCCCAACTTCCTTAAGTGAAGAGGGATTTCCTTCCTTCAAATTGTTTTGGGACTGTAGGAGATTTATAGTGAGGTAAACTACCAAATTTTACATTTTTTTAAATTCCTTATATTTTGAAACTTCATTCCAACTCTTAAAAGTGTCAATTTTTATTTTTTTTTTCAATTTAGTTTGTGCACAAGGATCAAACTCCAATCATTACATTGAAGACAAAATGTTGAGGTATTTGGACCATGTTGCCGCTTTAATCCACGCCTAGGATTATCATGGAGAAAATCCTTAATTCCACTTAGTGTGACCTTGGGGACAAGTTGCAAGGTGGGGTTGTCACCCAATTTCCAACTCCTTTGTCTAGGGTGACTCCTAGCGAAGCCAAGGGGCGTAGTCACTAAAGAAGAAACCTAAGGCTTGATTACTGTTGTGCTAAACAAGTTCTAGGATTCAATATAATTTAAACCAATCTGCAATTCATCATTAACAAGATGGACCATCACATGTGCTTCAAAACAAAAAATGATTTCGCAAATACACAAGCATAACATATCATTCATGACGAAACATATATAAGAGTGCCAAACAAACGAATGAAATATTTAAGCAATGTAAAGGTTTGATAAATAAATACATGTAATGTTCCAAACTTAAACAAACAGTGATATGCAAAAGCAAATACGATTCATACACAGAAAAATAAATACGTTCAACAAATACTCAATACACATCAGAAATGAGAACCAGCTGAGCCATTTTATTAATGGAATGGAGCAAGTACAATAGTATGGAAATGCACCTGGGCTTGCCTCAAGGGCAAGCTAACAAAACCCAGGGGTCAAACAATAATCACAAGGCTGGAAAGATCATTGCTCCTCTAATGCTCTGTGTTGTCTCCCAATAACTGCACTACTCGCTGGAAAGGAACTGCAAGACCTCGTCTCTGGTGCCAAAACCCACAAAAACCCAGAAAGGGTTTGGCCTGAATCCAACCTCCAAAATTTGGCCTCCTCTATGGCTACACCCTCCAAACTGCTCCCAAGAACATGGCCTACAAGAAATGGCCACGAAATCCTCCTCCAGGCTCAGAAAGGGAAGCAAACACCACTCCAAGTATCTCTAACCTCCACGGCAAAGCGCAGCCTAAAGGGTTGATGCTCTACCCACCAAGTGAGCTCCCAGTACTGCCTCTACGCTGGCCCAAGTAATGCAAAAGTCACACTGCCAAGCAACAACCTCAACTAGCTCTGAAGCACTTCCAAAGGCTGACAATCCTCCCTAGCTTCCTCTCTGGATATTCTCACACCTAAACTCCACTGCAAAACACCACCAACAAACTCGGCCTCCTCTCCACTACGTCCTCCAGTAATACGCACCACCTGGAAATGAACGCACCACCTGGAAGTGAATGCCACTGCTGGAAATCACAATGTGATCCTCCTCTTGAAGAAATGAAGAAAACCTTCCTAGGGTGGCACTCGAAGTCCCCCGAAGAAAGGGTGAGCTCTTCACTTTAAGAACTTGTGCTAAACAGCCAGTGACTGAGCTAAGCAGTTCGAGCAACCAAAGAGAAATCAATATACCAAGATGACGAATGAGATGAGGAGAGTTTCCTTATATAGATTTTGTGGAGCATTTTTCCCTCCAATTTGCCCTTCACTGTGGACCCTCACTTAACCAACATCATGCAAAACTTAACCACCTCCATGCAAATCAAACTAGGGATTGTGTATTTCCCTAGTGAGGGTGGCCCCCATGTATAACTTAACTACAACACACATAACTTTCCCCAAGTCTAATCTCCTAATAAAATCAAATGGGGTCCACTAGCTTCAAAATTGGCCCCATAATACAAAAATTAATCTTGTTCCAAAATAATTTAGGAAGGGACATGATAGTCCTCCCCTCCCAAATGTTGCTTGTCCCCAAGCAACTTCAATGTCGAATGCTCAAGAATGTGCTCTCCTTCCAAAGTGGCGTCCTCATCCAGTAAACTCTTCCAATGCACCAAATACTATCTAATGACCTTGCTTCTGAGCTTCCTCTCCCTGGTCTCTAAGATGGCCTTTGGCTCTAGGATCAAATACCCCTCATCATCAAGTGGAGGCAACTCCATGACTATTGTAACCTGCTGTCACAACACCCTCTTGAGGCATGGCACATGAAAGATGTTATGAATCCTACTCCCTGGTGGTAGCTCCAACTCGTAAGCCACCTCTCCAGCACTCCTGATCACTCTGTATGGCCCAAAAAATCTCAGTTACAGCTTTTTGTCTCCTTCTGCTTCAGTGTGCACTGTTGATACAATTACAATCGAAGGTATACCAAGTCCCCCTCCTCAAAATGCTTTTCTACACGATGTCGGTCAGCATACATCTTTTGTTGGTTCTGGGTTGTTTGTAAGTTATCCTTAAGACCCTTGATGATATATTGGCTCTCTAGGATCCAATCCTTAGCCTTTGGGGCCCTGTTGTCTCCAAAAACAATATCAGCAAAAGACGAAGCATCATAACCATATAAGGCACGAAAAGGAGTCATACCAATGGACATATAATGGGTGGTGTTGTAACAGTACTCTCCCAGATGCAACCATCGAATCCAAGCCCTCTCCTGCCCTGTCACATAATCCATGAGATAGCCCTCTAACCACTAGTTCACCCTCTCTGTTTGACCATCGGTCTGCGAATGATCGCTGGTGCTTGGGGTGAGCTCAATTCGACTGGTCTGATGAGCTCATGCCAAAATCCTCCCATGAATCGGTTATCCCTATCACTGACTATGGTCTTAGTGAGTCTGTGCAGACGAAAGACCTCCCTAAAGAACAACTCTGCCACCTGTGAGGCTAAATATCATGTTGATATGGAAAAGAAGTGTGCAAACTTGGTCAGTCTGTCGACCACCACAAAAATATAATCCTTCCCTTGCACCGAGGGATGTCCAGTGACGAAATCCATAGAGATGCTCTCACATTTCCCCTCAGGGATGGGAAGAGGCTACAACAATCATGTTGGATGGGTCAACTCTCCTTTGTTCCTTTGGCAAGCTTCGCACTCCTGCATATGCCTCAACACATCTCCCTTGAGGCCCTTCCAAGTGAAGCGCTCTCTCACTGCCATATACGTCTTCCTAAACCCTGGTGCCCGGACAAAGGAGAATCATGTGATGCTGAAACCAAAAATATGTGCCCCTTATAATAAATAACCTCATCCATCACCCTGTAGCACTCATCTGCATCGCTGCCCTCCAAGATCTCGCACCCCCGACGATCCTTAGAGTACTCTACTAATAATTAAGCCTTCCACTCATGACAAATGCTCACGAGTGAAAGCTCGACTAGTCTCCTAGACAATGGATCTGCCACTACGTTGTGCTTCCCCTGCACATACTCAATATCAAAATCGCAGGCCTACACTTTGCTGACCCATCTCTATTCTCTGTCATTGAGCCCTGTTGAATTCTAGTAGCAGGATGTGCTCTAGGTCTCAAATTTTGCAGGGAAGCTTGGGCACATGTATTCCAAATAACCAGAAAGCGTTTTGGGAAATTCCACCCCAAAAGAATTTTATTAAAATAATTAATTATTTTTAATGGGACCCTAAGTCTAAACTTAGGAAAATAAAATAATTAATGGGTATTAATCTAATTGTGGGTGTAACTTCTAGAAAAAGACGAGGATCAAGCAAAAATGATCTTAGACATTGATTAGCTTCTAATCTAGGCCGTTGAATGTCAACGAGAAGATTATTTAAGGAGGCTTGAAGGTCATTTGGAAAGATACACAGAGAGTGAGTTCAGAAGTTCGATTTTTTGAAGCAGAGCAGCTGTCAGGGGAATTTTGATAGTGAGCTTTTGCAGAGAGGGGCAGGGGGAGTTTTGGCTAGAGGATCTTCTTCAGAGCCAAGGATACTCAACAGAGAGACAAAGACACACACAGAGGGGTCAGCGCAGAGGGCAGAGAGGGTGACGCAAAGCCAGGAAGGGCTCATGCAGGCCCCACGCAGAGCTGCGCAAAAGTCCAAGTTTGCTGAGGAAGCTAATGCTTCTAAGCAGGAAGGGTTGGAAAATGCTTCTAAAGGAAGATCGATTCTCAGTTGAGATGACGCAGGGCCTTAGAGGATGACGCAGGGCCACTACATAAGTAGTCAGGGAACTCGTGGTTTAGCTGCCAGATCAATTGGGACATGTAGTGTAGAGTGAGGTAATCTCACCAATTTCTTCTTCTAAGTGATTTTCTCTTTAACTGAATTGGCGGGCAGGCATCCAATAGTTGTATTCAGAAATACAACAACTTAATAATAAAAGCCCTCAAATCTGTTGCACCAGTTTTCCTGCATTGGGTTTCTCCAAGGACATTTGTCCAAAAATAATTGTGTCATTTGTGTTGTATCTTTCTCTATTGTTTTCTTTCTTGTTTCGGCATATTATTTAAATGGTGTAGGCTGCAGTGTATGTATTTCGATGTTTGTTGTAGGAAACTACAAATAACTTGTTCATGCAAAATTTAACAAGTAGAAGAAATACCATTAGTGTTGTAGTAGGAATTCCCGGGTTTGAGGAATCTTCACAAGACCCTGCTACCCCATGAAATGGCGAAGACTATTGTGATCTAGCTTCACCTTAAATTGATTCCCCGCCAACATCTCCTTATCATAAATGGAATACGACAACTCATGAGGTAGAAGCTTCCGGCTCTCGAAAGCAATGGAGTGCCCTCCTTGGGACAAGACTACCCCGATCCCTACACCCGATGCATCGCACTCCAATGTGAAAGGTTGAGAAAAATTTGGGAGTTCCAATACCGGAAAACATCTCATCACCTCCTTGAGGCGATCAAATCCTGCTTGAGCTCCCTCTGTCCACACAAAATCCCCCTTCTTAGTCAGATCAGTAAGGGGTGTTGCCAACTCTGAGAAGCCCTTCACGAACTTCCGATAATAGATACAAATGCCCAAAAATCCTCTCAACATTGTCACATCTCGGGGCTCTGGCCAATCCTGAATGGTCGGAATCATCTCCTCTTGCACCTTGACCCCATATGCACCTATGATGTGCCCCAAGTAAAGCATCTTTGTCAACCCAAACTCGCACTTGGACATCTTGACATAGAACTATTGCTCCTCCAATATACACAAGACTGTCTCTAAGTGTTGTAGGTGTTCCTCCCATGTCCTGCGGTAGATCAAAATGTCATCAAAGAATACCAGTGCAAACCTCCTCAACCAGCCTCAGAACACATGGTTCATGCATGACTAAAAAGTAGTCGAGCCATTGGTCAACCCAAAAGGCATGACCAAGAACTCAAAATGCCCATAATGACACCTAAAGGTTGTCTTCGGAATGTCCTACTCCCTCACCCAAATCTAATGATACCCTAACCACAAATCTATTTTAGAGAAGTACTCGGCTCCTCTAAGGCCATCCATCAACTCATCAATGCACGGGACGGGATACTTGTTCTTCAGCGTCTTCTTGTCAAGGGCCCTTTAGTCAATACACATGCAGAGAGTCTCGTCCTTCTTCTTCACCAGCACAACCAAAGAAGAAAACAAACTAGAACTCAGTCTGATGTGACAACACCAATAAATTTCGGATGGCTCTCTCGATCTCATCTTTAAAGGCCTTGGGATGCCTATAAGGTGTAGTGATGACTACCTGCACACTAGGCTCCAACTCTATAATGTGCTCGAATCCCCTGTCAGGTGGTTGCCCCAGTGGTATATCTCCAAAGACCACCGGATAACTATCTAGTACTGCCTGTATGGCTAGATGTGGTGGTGTAGTCTTCCCCCTAGCCTCTGAAATCCTCATCTCTACTGCCCATGCTATGTATCCATGCCTCAAATCTGCCTCCATCTGATGGGTTGAAACTGTCTATGGGAGGTACGAATGCATGCCCCTAAGAACCACTAGCTTTCCATTCTATCCAGCAAACTCCATCACCAGATGTTTCCAACCGGTGGTAACCCAGCCAAGGGAATACAACCATTGGACACGCAAAACCACATTGGTGTCTGGTACATCCAGTCCTCCCTGTCTGAATGTTGCTTGTCCCCAAGCAACTACAAAGATGGATGACGAAGTATCTACTCTCCCTCCCAAGTGGCATCCTCATCAGGCAAGTTTCTCCATCTGACCAAGAATTCTTTGATGACCCTGCTTCGCAATTGTTTCTCACGGTGTCCAAAATGCCCTTCAGCTGACCGAATGCCCCTCATCAGGCAAGTTTCTCCATCTGATCAAGAATTCTTTGATGACCCTGCTTCGCAATTGTTTCTCACGGTGTCCAAAATGCCCTCCGGCTCCAAGACCAAATGCCCCTCATCAGCCAAAGGCAGTAACTTTGTAGTTGTTGTCACCTATTGGCCCAATGCCTTTTTCAGGCAAGACACATGGACTATTATTGTGGACTGTGCTTCATGGAGGTAGCTCCAGCTCATACGCTACCTCTCCTACCCTCTTGGTGATCCGGTAAGGTCCATAAAAACGTGGCTTGAGCTTTTCAGCCCCCTTCTGTTTGAGTGTGGACTGTTTGTACAGTTGAAGCCTCAAGAAAACCAAATCCCCAACCTCAAACTGCCTCTCTACCTGGCCCCTGTCTATGTTCAGTTTCTATTGGTTTTGCGCAGTCTATAGGTTGTCCTTGAGAGCTTGAAGGATATCCTGGCTCTCCTGTATCCAATCCTTGGCCCTTGGGGCCCTACCGTCTCCAAATACCACGTCATCAAAAGTCAACGCATCATAACTGTACAAAGCTTGGAATGGGGACATACCTATGGACATGTGGTATGTTGTGTTATAACAGTGGAGCCACGCACAATTTCATTGATGCACAGATGGTCCAGAGGTGTGGTATCACCATTGAGGAGTTTGAGGGGTTTTTCGTTCTTGTGGTAGGGGATAGAACCATGCAGTGTACCCGATATGTCCCCGCCTTGATGGTATCCATCGAGAACTACTCAGTGACCGACTATTTCTTTGTGGTGGATGTACCAGACACCAATGTGGTGATGGGTGTTCAGTGGTTCTACTCTCTTGGGTGGGTGACCACTGATTGGCAGAAATTGGAGATGGGAGTTTGTGGGGCCAGATGGGAAGATGGTGGTACTGAGAGGGATGCACTCATACCCACCATAGACAGTCTCGACCCATCGGATGGAGATCAATTTGAGACATGGGGACTTCGAGTGGGCAATATATTTGAGGATTTTAGAGGTTGGGGGTCAGCCTAAGCCACCCGATCCAAACATTCAGGCCATCTTGGACAGGTACCCAACAATGTTTGGAGACATCCCACCTAGACGACCACCTGATAGGGGATTTGAGCACACCATTGAACTAGAGAAGGGGGGGTGCAGGCGGTCATTACAACCCCTTACAAACATCCCAAGGCCTACCAGGATGAGATTGAGAGGGCCATCCATAAGTTATTGGCATTGGGGCATATCTGTTCCATTTCTAGTCCTTTCGCTTCATCAATTTTCTTAGTGAAGAAGAAAGACGGCACGCTGAGGATGTGCATTGACTACTAGACCCTCAATAAGGAGACTTCGAAGAACCAATACCCCATTCCTCAGATCGACGAGTTGATGAATGAGCTTAGAGGAGCTAAGTTCTTCTCTAAGATAGACTTGTGTTCGGGGGACGACCAGATCAAGGTGCATGAGCTAGAGATCCCGAAGACAACTTTTCACTGCCAGTATGGGCATTTTGAGTTTTTGGTGATGACCTTTGGGCTAACCAATGCATCGACCACATTCCAATCCTTCATGAACCACATATTTCGTGGCAGCTGGGGCATTATGTCCTTGTCTTCTTCGATGACATACTGATCTATAGTAGGACACGAGAGGAGCACTTACAACATCTGGAGGAGGTGCTCAAGATCTTGGAGGGACAACAGTTCTACACGAAGCTGTCCAAGCGCGAGTGTGGGCTCACATAGATGCTCTATCTGTTGAAAATAATACTGAGAGGGGGGTGAATCAATATTATTTAGCAATTTAACAAATCTTCCTTATTTATACTTTGAATTATTTTTGCATATCAGTACCATAAAATAATGAGCATGAATAAGAAAAACAGATAGGCACACCAAAGAACACAAGATGTAAGGTGGAAACCCAATGTGGGTGAAAACCACCTGCTGCAATATGTCTCTATCTTCTTTCAAGTTAGAAACTCCTTTTACAATGATTTTGTACTGGTGCAGTCCTTTACCAGTACGCAGGCTGCAACCTGCAGAGAGCTACAACTCTCTCTCGTTTTCCAGTCTCCTCCTGGAAAGGAGCTACAACCCCTTACTTCTTTTCATAAAGCATCAAATGATCAACAAGTATACAACAACAGTTACAGTCCACTACAGATTACAGATCAGTAATTACAGAACTAACCCAGAACACCTTATGAACAGAAAGATACAGTCACCAGAACATCTTAAGACAGGGACGCTGTTTTCCCTTCTGTGGTCTGCGACCAGACGCAGGCCCCCTTCTGCACTCCTGCGTTCACACGCAGATATCCTTCTGTTGCTCTGCGTGCCGACGCACTGTTCCTTCAACTGAACCGCGTCCTCTTGCTCCAGGGACGCACCCAAAAACACTATCGTGCCGCGTCCTTTTTGCCTCAGGGACGCACCCAAAAACACTGTCGCGCCGCGTCCTGTTACCTCCGGGACGCACCTGAACGTCGTCTGCCCTGCGTCCCCACGCAGATCTACCGTCACTGTACTGCGTCTTGGATGCACCCAATAGTATTATCGCGCCGCGTCTTTTGCCTCAGAGACGCACCTGAACTTCGTTCGCCCTGCGTCCCGGCGCACTTGCCCTTTACTGTACCTGCGTCCCTTCAGATAAGTATGATTTCAAGACTTTAAGAGACAACCCAGTCAATCAGATTTATAGATCTAATCATGCGCTGAAGAGATCAGGAGATTCGCCTTCTTTAGATCTAGACATTACACCCATAAAATTTCAGATCTAGTTCTCATAAGATATTCAACACCAAAAGCATACTTGACAAATGATCTCCTTTGCTTTATATAGGCAAACCCTTCCTTAAATCATGGAACAATACCACGGGTTAAAACCGTAATAACACAATACCGTCGGCTCAAAACCAAGAGTAAATCACAAGAAACCCCCACGTGAGCTTTTCTCTGCCTTGAAATGTGTGCACTGGGCAGACGCACCTCCTGAACGGCTGGCCTGTGTCTCTGGACGCGGATCTTGCCTTATGTACCTGCGGGTACGCATCTTCGGAACTGGTTTCCTGCGTCCTTCTTATTTTCTTCAAGATCTGATCCCTGATCATCAATCTCTGCTGCTGGCTTGAAGTACTGAGATCCATCACCAGTATAGGTTGCCATCAAGGACAACACCTTTAGCCATAATGCCAACACTATCTAGGGCACATTATTGGAGAAGATGGGGTGAGGGTACACCAGGAGAAGATCAAGGCAATTCAAGGCCATTTTGGATTGGACCACACCCAGGAGCATGACAAAACTGCAGGTGTTTTTGGCCATTTGCACCTACTACAAGAAGTTCGCGAGGTTTTCACAGTTGGCAGCACCCCTCACAGATTTGACCAAGATAGGTGCATTCAAGTGGACAGATGGGGCGCAGGAGGCTTTTGAGTGCCTCAAACAGGTGATGAGCAACTCTCTAATGTTGGCACTTCCAGATTTCACACAACCCTTTATGCTTGAGTGCGATGCATCAGATGAGGGTGTAGGAGTGGTCCTGATGCAAGGGGGACACCCGATAGCTTTTGAGAGTCGATAGATACTTCCCCATGAGTGGCTGTACTTCATTTACGAGAAGGAGATGCTAGCCATCATGCATGTGTTAGCCAAGTTTAGACAGTACCTGGTGGGCAACAGATCTTGGGTGAAGATAGATCACAACAACCTTAAGATCTTTTTGGAGCATAAACAATTATAGGAGAGGCAACAAAAGTGGGTGAGCAAAATCTAGGTGTATGACTTTGACACTGAGTTTGTCAAAGGCTGACAGAACTTGTTAGCTAATGCACTATCTAGAAGTGCGGCTACTCTCTCACTTATGAGCCTTGCACTTGATTGGAGGGTGCAGTTGCTAGTGGAGTATTCCAAGGGCAGACATGCATGCGAGGTTCTTGATCGTACAACTACAGATGACCGGTACAGGGTGATGAACAAGATGATCTACTACAAGGACCAGATCTATTTAGTGCCCAACTCCAAATTGAGGGAAAAGATTATGTAGGCTGCCCACGATTCCCCATTAGTGAGACACTAGGGGTTCACCAAAACATATAGGGCCATTAGGGGGCACTTTTCATGGAAGGGCCTCAAGCGAGATGTTTTGAGGCACATCCGGGAGTGTGACACATGCCAGAGAAACAAGGGTGAGCAGACACACCCCGTTGTATTGTTGCAGCCTCTTTCTAAGGGGAAATGGGAGAGTATTTCGATGGACTTTATCATAGGGTTGCCTACGGTCCAAGGCAAGGACAACATCTATGTGGTGGTCGACAAATTGACCATGTTTGCCCACTTCTTTGCTATTTCTGCTCGGTCCTGAACTTAACAGGTGGCTGAACTATTTTTTAGAGAGGTGTTTCAACTTCATGGTCTCCCCAAGGCCATCGTTAGTGACTGGGACAACAGGTTCATGCGAGGATTTTGGCAGGAATTATCCCGGCTAGTGGGTAATGAGCTTACTCCGAGCACAAGTTATCACCCCGAGATTGATGGGCAGACAGAGATTGTGAACAAGTGGCTGGAGGGCTATTTATGCAACTATGTAATGGGGCAACAACAAGCATGGATACGGTGGTTGCATTTAGGCGAATACTGTTATAACACAACATACCACATGTCCATAGGTATGTCCCCATTCCAAGCTTTGTACAGTTATGATGCGTTGACTTTTGATGACGTGGTATTTGGAGACGGTAGGGCCCCAAGGGCCAA
>Ga0181464_1000284_pt3 | contig 17844 bp, 9 predicted proteins | sample InSIn2gowninarea_FD_119074 | JGI IMG/M metagenome (GOLD analysis project Ga0181464, IMG submission 119074) | Clean room microbial communities from NASA Spacecraft Assembly Facility at Jet Propulsion Laboratory, Pasadena, California, USA -... ...
ATTTTTATTTTATTTTTTAATCTGTAAGATCCCAAACCTTAAAATGTTTAACATAATTGGCACACTTTAGTGATCTAGTTAAAAATGCTTGCAATGAAAACACTGAACAGAACGAGATATGGAAATGTAGTCTTTATTTATATTATTAACTAAAGAAAATAGTACATGCTCATACAATAATATGAGATCCCATGTAATAGCATGTAGGGTTGCTCATCAAAAGAGAAAACAAAAAAAGTTGAAGCAAAATCGTGGACCCTGGATGGATCCACCAGAAAACTCTCACCCATGGGGTTTTGTCCCTGGGATCAAACTGGAACTAGCCACACCATGTCCTCAACACAAAGACAATTAGGTAGATAGACTGAGGATGATCCCATTGTCTGGCCCCTATCCCCTTTTTATAGGCTCGATGGACTCTCTAGAAACCTTATTTTATTGTTTTCCTTAAAAAAAAAGGCAAATACCATGGGATGAAACCATAGGCAAATACCACAGTAAATATCATGGGTAGGTTCTGTCCACTTTGACCATATCAAAAAAGGGAATATTACAAATCCTCCCGCCCAAAGATTGCTTGCCCTCAAGCAATCTACTTCTATCCACAACAAAAGCATATGTATACTAATACCGAGATCCCATACAAACAAGTTTGTTATCCCATGCCTCCATGCTAAATGATCATGAATGGATCCTTTGATCCTTGGATCCCAAAAAATCCTTCGACCAATCCTGCCCTCAACAGATTCACCTAGATCCTAGTGCCACCTAGGTCTTTGGACCTATGGTTTGTGATACCATCTCAACCTTCCATCACTTCCTATGCCTAAGGGCCCAAGCTGCAATATGCCCTTAGCTATGGGTATCCTCTTAGGAATCATCCCATAAATAGAGTTACAACTCATAATCTCTCGCCAATCCATCCCGTGGGAAGGATCTAATGCATGAATGCGTGCACATGGAATAAGTCTAGTATGCTAATGTTGCCTGCTCTTCAACTCATACTGCTCCACTCGGTCACCCAACATGATTCATTTGGATAACTTTGCCCTGTTCTCCCCAATGTATAAAGGTGGGTTGGTAGTGTTGCAAGCTTTATCTATGTACTCCTATAGAGGGCTACTCTGGAACTCCCAACTGTATTCCTCCTGCTGCCTTGAGAGGGACTTAAGACATTCCTCTACACTAGACAACTTGGCCTTTGACTCGGCACATACCCCTGTGAGATCCTCATTTTTTATGTTCTCATGTAAGATAGTGTCTCGGGCTATCCAGACTCCCTGCTTCAACATCATAATATGTGTCTTGAAATGCGTGATCTTTCCCTGAAATTTCTCTACTCGTGATTCCAGTGCCCTGCTGAATGTCTTTGTACCTCTCTGCACTGGATGCCCAATAACCATGGCTTTAGTTTGAGCCTTTAACGACTCTCTGGGAACAGTTTGTTTTGCACATTATGTCTGTCATGCTATTCCTCATGATCATGCTCATCATGCTGGTTCACTACTGCTCACTCCTCGTTCAAATTTCCCTGGCCTCCTCCATCTGTGAAGACAATGTGTTCTTCATCCTCTCCAATTGTCAAACATAGATGCACTGGTGGACTGCTATCTATACTTGAATCTTCATATTATTTATGGACATCCCTTTGGAGGCCTATGGACTTAGCTGTATAAGAGTCTACCTCATCAGTACCATTAGGTAGAATTCCCTCATGCACTTCTAAATTCTTGTTATCTTGCAAGTCTCCCTGAATAACATTACACTGCTACTCTCCATCCTGAAAATCAATAGACACAGCTACAAAAGAATCCCCATAATCTGAAGGAATCTCCTCTTATTTTGTCTTTGTTGCCTCCTTCCTATCGCCTGGACATGAATGGTTAAGGTCCCAAGGTCCCTTGCAGATAAAGCATAGTCCTCTCATCCTTGGTTCATACTTACTGTAGGTTTTTTTTCTTGCTTCCTCCATTAATCCTTCTCAACTCCTTCCTAGTCAACACCCTTCTCAGAAATTATATGTTTTTCCTGACCAACTTCTCGACTAGATCATAGGCAGTTGGTGATGCCTTTGGTTCCTTCCTACAAATGGTCAGCAATTTGGATCTTAATATCTTGCAGATGTCAACATCTCCTTCTAAGAACAAAGACACAATCTTTTGCATGCTTGTTTTGACACAATCTAGATGAGCTGATGTAATGTTGGTGTAAAATATTTGTAGTAACTGAAATATTAAGTCGTTGCATTCCAAATTCAGCATAGAGGTGCCAAAGCTAAACTCTGTTGTGAGTTTTAAAATTCGGCACCGCTTCTGAAAAGTAGAAAGTATGATGTTGTTCAACCCTTGAAGGGATTCTATTATGGACTGCAATATCTCTCTGATGATATCGTTATTGTAAGGCAGTAGTGGTGATGTTAAAGCTATGATCCTACTGGGAAAAGAAGCAAATGTGAGATAACCTCTTCATAAGGATGCTCCCGGAGTTTGAATTGTATTAATGAAAGCATGGATGGCTTGAGGGCCCAATTGAGTTTCTTCCATTACGGTTGCCCCACCCTGGATAAACATGTATCTAATTCTTCCAACTTGTGAAGGTATATGCCTGACTTCATTTGTTGCAATTCAGATCGAAGTGTGAAGAGACACTTGTTTTTTACATCTTCCTTCTGGATATCCCTTGATTGTTGAAGGATAACATGGACTTTCCCAGAGAAAGGGCTATTGTTTTTCTCTTTCTTTTGATTTGTATGTTGTTAACATTTTTTATCCACAGAAGTATTGTAGCCTAGAGAATCAACTGATGTATTATTATGTTAATTCCTGTGGTGTTTCCAAAAATAAAATGATGCCATTATGGTTTGGCATTAATAGATCTCAATACTTAGTATTCCTTCTCTCTCAACTCTCTTCAATAAAATTGATTTACACCCCCTTTAAGAAATCGCTCTATACTGGGCTTGAATCTTCAATCTCCATAAGGAAATTGAACACCTTATTTATTTATTATTATTTTTTTCTGAACCTTGCAAATGCAAATGACACAATGCCCTCCTGTATTTGATATGACACCCTTACATTGGCTTAGAAAACTTGTTCACATTTCTCTGGAGGCCACTCGGCCTTGGTGACCCCTATAAGGCCCTTGTACTATGCTGGACACTCCTCCCAATAGGCTTCTGCGCGATAGTCTTTAACTCTGAGTGTTATTATTAGCAGCACTTAGGGTGATGCACAATACTTGGATCTGATCTGGATGCTTCCCAAGCATTCATACCATCAGTGATTTGCTTGATATTTCTGCAATTAGATTTGAAGGTAAAGGATATTTCTAACGATAATGTTTCCTTCTTCTTTTTTTAATCCCGTCCAAGTCGGCTTTAAATAATGACAAGTATGGAAAGAAGAGAAAAATTGAGTCCTCTTTATTTGGAGATTGTTAAAGAATAATGCAACAAATAGGTTTTGAAGGCCAAGCAAAATGGGGCAATACATTAGCTATGTAAGGAAGCAATTTTGACAGAGAAGATGACAACGTTAAGAACTAGCTCAGAATATGGCCTCTCGGTCTATGACTTCGATCTGCAGATCAATGTTTCTCTCGGTCCTATTCACCTGCAAATCCAAAGACCCAAGTTGCGAACGCATCCCTGCCCGACTGATGGCTATGATGACTCAAACGATCCTTCACTAAGACATATGCACAGCAATTGTTATAACTTCCCATGGCCAATGATCACATACGTATGTCTCTACCCTTATCCATGACTAATCTAACCTCTTCCTCAGCTGTATGCACGAGTATGGGTGATTTGTATGCTCAACCTCCAGAGAGATGTGCTGTTGGGGTGGTCAACCTCCACTTAATATGATTACTTGGCCTTGATACAATGGATTTCGACTTATGTGAGTGAATATTATAGTGGTCAACCAATGAGTTGACTGTATGGAGTTTACAAACACGATTAATAATGGATCCACTTCGTAAAATTCCATGACAGAAAATATGGCAAGATAAGAAAGAAATATTCCAAAACTCTCAACCCCTGGCTCTTATTTCATTTCATTTTTTGGATAAAAACTTAATAAATTGGAATACCCAAATGCATACGCCAAAGAAATAACATAAGGATTTGATTCATCATCATAACTCATCACATGATGCCTTAAAACGATGTATCCACATTTCATACTAAGGTGTCAGCTCTATTCTCCTTTTGCTGTAGCGTAAACTATGCAACGGCTCCAACACTACTTATCTTAATCGTGGAAACCCTCAGACAATAGTAAAAGATATATCAAGTAGCAGTGACCGACCTGGGATGAACAACCAACCACGTTTGATCAAACAAATGGCTTCATACGCTCTTGGTGCAATTGATTGGATGAATGAGAACCCTCCACAATGAGTATCTAATGCTCCTCCACCATCTAAAGCTTCGACGTCCAACTCACAACATGAATAAAAAATCCTTGACATGGCTTCCGTTAATGATGGGATCGCAACCTTCCAAACAATGCTCCTTCTCCTAGTGTGATGCCTATCTTTTCTTCTCTTTACAAATGGTGGATCGAACCCCTGTGGCCCAGAGTCGGTGGTTCACGACACCACAATGTTGGCAGATAGGCGTATGGTTATCGACTTAGTATCTCTATTGTAATTTATGCTTCCGAGTAATGGCACCTGCGAGTGATAAATTTCATGCCATGTAGTGGTGAATATTTCTGACAAAAAGGTGCTTGATCACACTGTTACACAAAATTTTGTCACTGTCCCTATACTCCTCGTTCCTTGATCCTGGAGGACCTCTACGGTGACCCTCATATGTTTCCCTGCCATGAAGAACATGTCCCTACATTTGTCTTCATCTGCAGAACATTTTCCTCCATCATTTCACAAGAATATTCCTTCAAGCTCAGTTTTCAAGATCGGCACTAGTGCTCAGTTCTTCCCCTGCACCAATTTGCAGAGCTTAAAACTAGGACTACCACTGAATGAAACAAGTGAGCCTTTCATCACTGATGCTGACCTTGTTTTGGCAAGTTTTTAAAAATGGAGTCGAAGCTTCCAGCGTTAGAAGCTTCATGAATGGAAGTCTGGTAAATGGTTGAGCAAGATAGAGCCGAGAGAGTTTGTTTGGGCTCCTTTCCCCTATTAATATGAAACAAACCAAAGTGGATAAGGCCTCTCCCACCATAAGAGGATCTATTTCCCCTCCATCAAATCTATATAAAATCCCCATTTCACACCATCAGCTAGCTAATGGAAGGGCTGAAATAATCTGCAAATCTTGAGAGCCATATTGAGAACCTTAGCCTTCTAGTTTGTGTGTGAAGGGAGAATAATCTTGTTGTGTTTGGTTTGAAGCATAAGGAAAGAGGCTTTGAACTTCCATTGTGTTGAGGGTGAATCATGAGATGCTTCTAGTGGTGTTGGAACCCGAACATGCCAAAGGGAACCTGCAACGTCAAGGCTCTGATTGTTTTTCTCTTTGTAATTTTATTAATAAAACCAATGGTTTATTTCCTACATTGAGTGTCCTATTACATTTGATGGGTTATGATTACTTGACTTTTTAAGTAGATTGAATGCGATTGTATGCTATCATGTTTGCTGTTGTCCGTTGTGTGTTTGTTTCAAGTATTTGAGCGGAAAAAAATGAAAGGAAGCTGGAGTGAAGCTGGAGTGAAGAAGCGAGATTACCATCAAGCAGATTAGCGTTCTAAGAGGTAGGCCCTCTTGTTCGATTCTCATCTAAGGAAGTTTACATTATAGTCACCAATTTGTGGAGTAGGTGGATTCGGTTTCATGTTTACACAAGCTTGAAATGAAAAACTATATTTGGATGAAAAACAATGGCATGCCCCCAGCATGATGAGAGCCGAGGCACATGCCCCCCAAACCTCATTTCATTCACCGAAGTAGACATCGGGTTTCTAAAAGGTGGATGGAATGAAGTTTCACTTTCGAGATCAAGGAAAGACTCAACTGGAATTTTACGAGATCTTAATCAAAGGCTCGATTTGGAAAGGGGAGTTGTTTCATTTTTTTTAACGAGGTTGACACAATAAAAGAACTATCCTCAGACATCTATTTCATTTTTTAACGTGGTAGATACAGGAAGAAACTATCCTCAGACATCAGTTTCATATTTTAACAAGGTTGATACAGGAAGAAACTATCCTCGGACATCTATTTCATTTTTTAACTAGCTTGACATAAGAGAAGGAACTATGCTCACATCCCTTGTTTCATTTTTTAAGGAGCTTGACACAAGACAAGGAACTCTACTCCAAGGTCCTTGTTTCATTTTTTAAGGAGCTTGACACAAGACAAGGAACTATGCTCTCAAAATATGAAAAGATTGTTGAGCTCTTGTCGTTTTGAACTCGTTAAAGGTTGTGAAATGTCGATTAACCAATATACGTTTACCCCATTTTCGGGCTGGGATAAAATATTTACGAAAAAGGTACTCCTTGGCTGACATGGTCAAGCGGTTCTCTCAAGTATTATTTTCTACCTTTTCGGGCTTGAGAGACACAACTGTACAAAAAGGGACCTTTTGGAGTTTTCTTTTCCATGTCTCTTTCAAACTCTCTAAATATGAAAAAGATAATGAGTTACACCTTTGTTGAACTCATTAAAAGATTAAACGACATCGGATTTGTCGACATGACAGACATGAGCTTCTCCTTCCTAGGGCTCATTAATCTTATTAGGTCATATTCATCCAAAGTATGGAATTACAGTGCAAGCACATGCTATCCCCTTCAAGCTTGTGATATAAAATAATTGGTGTACCTGCCAAAAATGGTGGGGGAAAATGGGAAATTTTTACCAGTTGAGTCGGCAACTAGTCACTCTTGAACGTGACACTCTTCTGCTTTGTGTCGGGTTGGGATATCCCCACTTCATCATTGACCTTCCTAGGTTTTGGCTGCCATTTTTTTCCTTTCCATTTGATCTCTACCTCGTCATCATGACCTCCGATCCTATGGATCCCAAAGCTGCCAAACTCCGGAGTCGTGTCAATGATATGTTCAAGAGTTAATCCTTTTGCAGTTTACACTCATTCATGTTTCTATGTATCATTCATAAATTGCATCCCTTGTCTCGTGTTGATGATGTAGGATACATCATGGCCCTCTTTTGACACAGTCACTTCCTGTCGACTTCAGGTCATTACCCTGGAAGTTGGCCAAGAGACGCCCTTCCAGGAGAGACGACCTTCCATTACCTTAGAGATTTCATGCCCTAATCGCAAGTTCTTCGCACTCTACGACAGGTTCACATCATTGGCCTTCGATTGAGTGACTTCACGGGTGTTCGACTTCAGTTCCTTATTCACATTCCGTGAATTGAGCTGCGGATACCTTGAGAGCCATTGTCATTATTGATGGTTTCTCTCGCGCTTGTTAACACTTCACAGCATTGATTGGTAATCAAGTGATTTTCTAGCATGTTCGACCTCAACATATCTATTCATGTGCTAGAAATTGTACTTTGATCGGGTCGTGTTGGAGCGCAAGACCTTGGGCTTAGATTACACAAGTCTAGGTTGCAGGGTGATGTGACATGATCATGCTTACATACATGTCTCTTTCAGATGGATGGTTGCGACCATGCCATGAGTCTGTTATATGTGACTTCTCATTATTGGATGGCTGCGACCATACCTTGGGTTTGATATGATCCTTCTTACTAGATGGTTGCGCCCCTACCTTGGATCCATTTACATGATCTTCTTCTGGATGGCTGCGTCCATACCACAATTCATGTATTAGAGATTTCAGTGATGTATATGTATCTATGTTTGCTTGTGGGTTTTCTAGCGGTGGCCTCCAGTTCCATGCATCTACTCGTAAAGCATTTCATCCTACTCTTGTTCGGTCTTCATGCTTTAAGGGGCATCTGTTACACAACATTTTCTCACTATCCCTATACTCCCTGTTCCTTGATCCTGGAGGACCTCTATGATGACCCTTATATGTTTCCCTGCCATGAAGAACATGTCCCTGTATTCCTCTTCATCTGTAGAGCATTTCCCTCCTTTATAATTTCTCAAGAATCTTCCTTCAAGCTCAGGTTTCATGATCGGTGCTAGTGCTTAGTTCTTCCCCTGCGCCGATTTGCAGAGTTTAAAACCAGGACTAGCACTGAACGACGCAAGTGAGCCTTTCATCACTCATGCCAACCTTGTTTTGGCAAGTTTTTAAAAATGGATTCGAAGCTTCCATCTCTAGAAGCTTCGTGAACCGAAGTCTGGTAAATGGTTGAGAAATATAGAGCCGAGGGAGTCTGTTTGGGCTCCTTTCCCCTATTAAGATGGAACAAACCAACGAGGATAAGGCCTATCCCACTATAAGAGGATCCATTTCCCCTCCATCAAAGCTATATAAACTCCCCATTTCATACCTTTAGCTAGCTCATGAAAGGGCTGAAATAATCTGCGAATCTTGAGAGCCATATTGAGAACCTTAGCCTTCTAGTTTGTGTGTGAAGGGAGAATAAGCTTGTTGTGTTTGGTTTGGAGCACAAGGAAAGAGGCGTTGAACTTCCATTGTGTTGAGGGTGAATCATGAGATGCTTCTAGTGGTGCTAGAACCTGGACATGCCAAAGAGAACCTGCAAAATCAAGGCTTCAGTTGTATTTCTCTTTGTAGTTTTATTAATACAACTAATGGTTTATTTCCTACATTGAGTGTTATATTACATTTTATGGCTTAAGATTCCTTGACTTTTTAAGTAGATTGAATGCGATTGTATGCTATCACGTTTGCTGTTGTCTCTTGTGTGTTTGTTTCAGGTTTTTGAATGGAAAGAACGAAAGGAAGCTGCAATAAAGAAGAGAGGTTACCATCAAGCGGATTAGCGTTCTAAGAGATAGGCCCTCTTATTCGATTCGAATCTAAGGAAGTTTACATTAGATTGTTCTGTTTGCAGCTAGACCCACTCTTAGGCTAAAGGGATCACCTCTATCTGCAGAGGAGATTTACCTACTCCACACACACCCTCCACCCATTCAGGTTGCCAAATCTACACATTGATTTGATCTACCAGTGTGCACAAGTCTAATTCGATGACCTCGCTCTATGCATATGACCAGATCCAACGATGTCACGCTCAAATCCAATGGAGTTCCAACATGGCCATGTGAGGCTGCAATTCTTCCCACAGTGGCTTGGTCAGTGTGGCATTGAGCTCGGTTCACCTTAGGCCTGTGCACCTAAACCTTGGTGCAATCTCGTCACAGTGATATGGTCCACGACCTCTTTACAACCCAATGAGCAAGCCTACCAAATTACTTCAACATTGATCCCACATTTGAACACTGATAAATCCATCATTTAGGAGCCAGAGGAATAGGTAGTCTGATCTACGATTTCATCCTCTGTGATTTCATGGTGGTAATGGATTTGTCCTCCTTGGATGCAATAGACTTAATTTCCTTCCACAGATATAGATCTGGTCTGGATATAGGAAAACTAGAAAATAAGAACCCAACTAGGGTAATATTAGATATCACCAAAGATGGAATATGCTGGATAGGGTAAGAAGAAGTCCCACTGAAGATCCCTGCATAAGACCCTCAAGCGGACATGATGCATAGCTCTCATACCACTATAAGATCCCAAACTTTAAAATTTTTGATAGATATAGCACAATTCAGTGATCTAGTTAAAAATACTTGTAATGGAAATAATGAACACAAAGAGATCTAGAAATGAAATCTTTATTTATATTATTAACTGAAGAAAATAGTACATGACCATAAAATAAAATTAGAGCCCTTGCAATGACATGCACAACTGCTTATCAAAATAGAAAACAAAAATAACAGAATCACAATCGCGAACCCTAGATGGATCCACTAGACAACTCTCACCCATAAGGTTTTCGTCCTCAGGATCAAGCTAGAACTGGGCACCCCAAGTTCTCAACAAAAACACAATTAGATAGATAGACTTAGGATGATCCCATTGTCTGGCCCCTATTCCCTTTTTATAGACTTGATGGACTCTCTAAAAACCTTATTTTATTATTTTTCTTCGAAAAACAAAGTGAAATACCATGGGCTGATAACATGGATGAATACCATGGTAAATACCATGGGAAGATTCTGTCCACTTTGACCATATTAAGAAAAAGGAATATTACATAATCTTTTTAGTTTTTGTACTTCAAAATTGGTGGATCATCCCCCATGGTCAACATTATCATATTGAATCCTATTGGTTCTTATAAAGTTGATTTTGGTTGTACATTTTGGTTTTGCAGCCCATTTTAGACTCAAAATTTCTCTAATGAAAAGAGAAAGTGGATTTTCCATCCTTAAAAATAAATTAGAAGAAGCACGAAGAATGAAAGAAGTGGTGACAAGCCAACTGAAAGAAAATGAAAAATATTGTGAGAGACTAGAATCTGAGATTGTTTCCTTGAGAATAATATCGAAAAGGAAAATGATTAGCTAAAGTTTGGAAGAAGTTATGATATCTTGGATAATTTACTCAACATCCAAAGATGTCATTTTTTTAAAACAAGCATCATTTATCATAAAATTGCTGAGGAAGAATCAAGTACAAACATATAAAAGATAGAAGAACCTAAGAGCTATGTTAGTGTGCTTAAAGAAACCAAAAAAAAGTTAGACAGAGTGAGAAACAAAGCCAAATATTAGTAGAATATTGATCAAACCAACCACAAACAACATTAAAGAAGGTGATGATCAGTTCAAGCAAAATCAGATCAACCCCAGAATTAGCAATGGAAAGCAACAAAAGTTTGGACTTCCTCAAGCAAGTATCCAAAGAAATTCAATTACTTCCAAAGGATCAATTCCTCCATGAAGACCATTCACATCAAGGCACTCATATTTTCTTTAATGGATATTGTTTCCTTTATCTTAAATTTGGCCACAAGGTAGACTATTGTATATCAAGAAGCAACAAATGCTCTTATCAGAACTCAGTATGTAGTCATATTAGATTTAGAAATTACTTCTACAACGGAATCACTTTGAATGTCTCAAGTGGAACAATTTTAAACACAAAGCTCGTGATTGTGGACATAATATATTAAGGCCTTGAGATAAAAGAATAAAAGAAGACATCATCTTCAATAGAAATCAAATTATGAAGATATGGACAAGAAAGCAAGAGTAGCATGAAGACTGTAGTATAGCTTTGTGTTTAAGACAAAGAAATCCAATTTTGTATAGAAAGTGGATGCTCAGATCATATGACCTATGGTATAAACAAATTTCTTTCTCTCAAGGAAATTAAAGGAGGTAGTGTCATCCTTAAAAAAATGATGCATGAAGGATTATTCGAAAGGCAAAAACCAACCTTGAAGGATAAGAACTCCAAATGTTTTGCTTGTTGAAGGATTGAAGCCTAATCCACTGAGTGTAGTTCAAATGGTTGATCATGGGTATGATCTCACATTCAATTCTAAAGGATGTGAAATAATAAAAGTATGTGCAAGAATTTTAGTAGCAAATGAAATTAGATTTCCAAATAATGTATATGTCCTCAACAAAATAAAAAGAAAGAAAAATAGCTTTATTGGAGTAATATCCCTAATATCTTATCAATAAAAGGTAATATAGCTTCAAGTGAAGCAAGAGGTGGAAGGTTTGATCAAAGATGTGAAAGGGTTAGAACCATGGGAAATTTTAGGGGCTAATATTCGCAAGTTGGCTAATTTTCCATGATTTTTCCAAAAAAAAGATTAGCCAATTTCCATTTTTTTATAAAAATGATTCGCCCAAATTTTACAATATAAAATTATTTTACCTTTCAAATTGCCAAGATTATATAGATAATATATATAAAATCATTATAATTTGAACAATTTTGTAATTACATAAATAGACATTTTATAGTTTGCATATAAGGGACTAGTGAGATTCGCTAATGTTTTTAAACTTCAAGATAATTTTCCACCCTTAAAATTTTCCCTGGTTAGAACATAATCTACAAGGGAGGAATGATGACCCTGTAGGATATAAATAATAGACGATGCATGAAGAAAGTGAAGTAAATTATGTATTTCAATTAAAAATAATGCATAAGTTTAGGGAGGGTGGCATAATTCCCTTGACATCAGTAAAGGGGGAGATTTATAAGTAAGGAGAAGCATCATTTAAGAAAGAACACATAAACATATGGAGATATAGCAGACCAGGGAAGCAATTGCAGTCACTAACAAAAATTTTCATATGGAAGAAGAGTTATATATAAGGAGAAGCACAAGTTCAGGAGGGGCCTCCTTTTCCCATTGATTTCAAAGGGGGAGAAGTTGCAAGTGTAAGGAGAATTTCCATATAGGGGAGTTCTATAGTATTATTTGGTGAGCTATAGTATTGTAGCAATGATGTTGCAACTGCTGGGACTCCCTACTTTACTTTTATGAACCCGGTAGTTCGTAACAAACTTGGAAGCGATGGTGTTATATGCACAAGTATGAGCTCTTACTGCAGGCTGTCACTTGATCAGCTGGCACAAGTTCGCTAGGAGCTTAAGCCAACTTCTATGAGTTCTTAGAAGAGGCTTTTAACTATGATGGATGAAGGCTAACTCAAAAGAGGCTAGTCTATTTGTAGAAAGAAGATGAAAGCTGAAAGGAAATGTAAACCCTAGCAAACCCTAACTTTACCGACTAACTCTACTTGTGCAAGAAGAGAGATGTAAGCTACTGAAATGGGTGCCATTGGCTATTGAAAAGGTAAAATTCATGTGAGCTACTTTTGAAGGAAAATATAGAAAAATCATCTTTTTGTATTTTTTAGCAATTTTACGCAGAATTATTATGCATGTGTTTTAACTATTTTTGATTGTGCAGAGGTTTATTGGTGAAAGGAAATGGAGTGGGTGTTTGCAAGAGGTTGGGAAGGTGTGGAGAGGACCTAAGGGGTACCTAGCACCCTTCTGGAGATTTCCACCACGCTCAGATCTCGAAAAACTGCTCGCGTTGTCTTCTACAGGAGGCTGCAGGGGATCTATAGGAAATTCTACAAGAACAAGCCGAAAGTGATTTTTAGAGGATTGATGGAGGAAAAACGGTGGGGAAGTGGAAATGAAGGATGGATAAGGATGTCAAGAGGTGTAGGACCTAGTAAATGAAGCTAAGGAGTGATGAAGATGGTTGGATTTGTTCAAGGATGAAGAAAGCAATGTTTCATAAAAATATAGAAATTAGGGTTAGTTGGGAAAGTGTGGCGAATGAAGGGAAGAAATCTTGAGTGAGGGGTTAGAACAGGTTGCAGGATGGAGGAAGGCTAGGTAGGGATGTATTACAGGTGTTTTTCACGTTACTTTCCAAAAACTGATCCAAACAAAGTCAAAAACAAAGATCTATCTACGTTGACCTAATCTATTCTAGAAAACCAGAAATATGATGAACAACAATGTATAAAAAAAAATCATGCAAGAGAGCTATGGAAACTAAACAAGAATAGATCTGAACATGAAGACACAACTGATATCAACTTTTCCAATTCAAAATCTAACACTATCAATTGCATTAGAAGGCAAAAACAATGTTTTTGTGGCAACAAGTGTACCTTGGTCTCAATTCATGATCCCAAGGAGGGAGAAATGAGATCAAGGACTGCTTGGTGGCCTTTTTGTGGATCTTTTCTATTACCAAACTGTCAAATCAACCTGAAGCATGAACAATTATCCAAATCATCAAAAACAACCTAAGTAATGAAGCAAGATTCTACCCTAAATAATAGAAATTATTCTAAGAATGCAAGAAAAACACATAAAAGTACACAAAGGAGGTACTGGCACTTGGGTTTGGCCCAACCCCAAGAGCTACAACCTATTAGAAAGATCAGCGCTGGTGCAAAGCAAGATTCATGTTCATTGATAAAAAAATAATAGTTACATCCCACAAACTGTCTACAAGAAGATGCTTGAAAATGTGTTGATATAGAGCTACACCAATGTGCGAAAATAAACCAACAAAATGACTAAACTACCAAGGCTTGAAGCCTTCCTACTTATGCATACGAGAACCCCAAACAGTCCTCCTTAACTTGAGGAGCTTGGTTGCCCAAAATTGCAGTTAATTAGCCACTTCACTAGACCTGCTTGGCTGCCCTTGAAATATCTTTGGTGGGCTGTAGAACTCCGAGCTCATGGTGGAGAACTCGAGGAAGGGGTCATTTAGTGCAGTAGACATCCTTCCTACAAATCCTCAGCCTTGTTTCCTCGTATTTGGCTACCAATCTACGTATAAATGCCTGATCTTGGTCCCAAAAATGTCCAAAAATCTGCAATAAGCATGTATTAGACCTTGTGGTAAAGTGACTATTCCAATTCACACAATTAACATAAATATATTCAAAAGCATGCATAAAACTATGGAGAATGGTGGATTAAATGAGAATAATAGGCAAAATGAGCCCATATAGTTATCGATTTCTGGGGTTCATCATTATTACAACATTGGTTGAGGGTTCCCATCAATGGCAAAGGATGATATTGTTGAAAATGTTTTTTTCATTGATGTCAAATATAGGGGGATCCTACTTATTTCCAATATAAATATTGGAAATATTTTTGGAAATATCATTTTTGGATTTTTGATGCCCCATTTGGATATTATATCTTTGAATGCATTTTTACTCCAATTACCAAGCTCAAATGGGAGCATAATATATAGGTCGGAAAGATTATTCTGAGACCTTTCCAAAAGTATCTTGATCTCCCTCTAACTCTATAGGAATGATGGGATATGAAATATTTTATTAAGATAAACCATTTAAAGTACAAGCGGGCCAACCCAACCAATTTTACAAGTCAACCACATAAGTGAACATACAAGCACTATAAATAAATGGCATATTTGTTCATTTTAACATGAATTCATCAAAGAATATATATGAGGTCATAAGATGAGTTGAGGAAATTTTTTTGGGGTGATTCTTGGAGTTTAAAGGTGGAAGAAAAAATGTGATTTATAGAGTACATAAGCCATCTTGGAATTTTCACTATATCTTTTCTTCTGTAATGTTTTGGACCGTGAAACTTGGATGATACAGATAAAATATCTTTATGTACTTATGGTTAAAATTTTAGATCTTGATTCACTATAATTTTAGTGATATAGACAAAGGAAGTTAGACTTCCTAAATGCTCTTGAAATATTTTTCAAATAGGCCAGATGGGAATTTTTTCTATAACTTTTATTTTAGGATGTTTCAAATAGTGAAACTTAGAGCATGGAGATAAAAGATATTCATATAATAGTGAACTAAATTTTATACCTTGATTCAATATAATTTTTGAGATATGATCAAAGGAAGTTAGACTTCCTGAATGATCCTAAAATCTTCTTCAAATAGGTTAGTTGGGGATTTTTGCTATAAATTTTGTTCTAAGATGTTTGAGGCTGTGAAACTTGGAGGATATAGATAGAATATTTGCATGTACCCGTGGCTGAAATTATAAACCTTGGTTAGCTATAATTTTTGAGATATGATTTGAGGAATTTAATGTTCCTGAATGCTTATAGAACATGCTTCAGAAAGGTTTACTTGTCATTTTGCTACAACTTTTTTATGATATGTTTCAAACTATGAAGTTTGGACAACATATAGGAGATCTATAGGTATATCTGGTAGAAATTTCCAAACCATATTTAGAAAATTGGATACATGGAACACTATGTAAATTCATTCATGAGAAGAAGCCAAAAGAAACAAGTTTTGGGAGAAGTAGGTGTGGTGAAGGAAGAAGCAAGAGGTAGACATGGAGAAGGAAAAAGCAACTAATAGAGTTAATGAAGATAGAAATAGAAAGATAGCTAGGTGGATGTAGATTACATCCACTAATAGAGATTGTGAAAAAGTAGGAAAGTAGATTGGTGCCTATGAATATCTTTAGTAGAGGGGATTGGTGCTTCTTGTAGGTTGGTCCCTACAAAATAACAGAGAGATTGGTGTTTCATGTAGTACAATTCCTATAAAGAAGCAGAGGGGATTGGAGTATCTTGTAGGTTGGTGCCTACAAAACAATAAAAGGGATTGATGTAGCAATAGATTGTTGCCTACAAACTGATGTAATAGTAGGTTTGTTCCAATATCATGAGCAATATCCCACTTCTCTTTTTACCAAAGGAGTCTGATGTACAGTCATGCTAATGGATCATTAAGAAAACTCGCAAATGCAAATGCAAGGGAAAGGAGATTCATGAACTTACAATTTTCTCAATCTTCTTATCCTTATAGCCTAAATTAGCCAATGAGAGTTCCATGGAGGTTTTTGGAGGATACAGGTTATAGATGTAAGATAGGGGCATCAATTTTTAATCCTTCTCCAATTGATGGAAGTGAACATGACCATGGTGAAGGAGCTTTGAAACTAGTGAGAAGTTAAAGAGGGGACCATGCCAACTAAGAAGCCCCTCTTATCCATGTGATGATGGATTATGAAATATTAAACACACATGAGATCGCTTGGTTAAGGGTTTGAGAAATTAGATGGTTGGGGAAAAACTTGAAGAAAAGGAGGAGGTCCCTCAAATGTCTAGGGCATTCTATCAATTGTTGAGAAAATATGAAACAAAAAATGGAAAAGGAGAGAGGAGATAGAGATAAAAGATAGAGACAACGATTGAGGCGCTGGGTAGTATCCAAGGGAAGAAGAGAAGGTTGAAGAAATTAGGTAGATGTTGCTAAGGAATTGGAAGTGCACATAGTGAAGTGAAAAGGAAGTTGTAGGTAGACTCAAAATAAAGTTGTTGTTTGTGAAGGACTTGTGAGGCTTGTTTTACCAAAGCAAAAAAATAACCCAATTGGGCTTTGGAGATTAGGGAGAAGATATTAAACATGAAAGTCATGGGGGAAAATCTAATAGAAAGATTGTTAGATAGAATTGTCCAGGAAATAGAAAGAAAATAGTTCCAACATGGAATTTCAAGGAGAATTTTTGGAGAGTTTATATTTGGGAAGAGTATTGAAAGGGAAAGGATAATCCATACACATCAATATTTGAAAGTACAAGACTTCACCTTGCAAGTTCAAAGATGATTTAGATAAAATGTGAAGGCTTAGAGCACCAACAAGAAAAGGTATTATGATGAATAAACAAATGCATTAAAGGGCTTGGAAGAAACCCAAAAAAAATTCCAGAGAAAACTCAAAGGAGTTGTCTAAAGAAAAAAAAAAACCTTCAAAAAGGAAAGAAATTAAAAGGGTAGAGAAAGAGCTCTTGATGAATATGAGGTTCCAACAATGATGGATTGGATGGTGGTAAGAGTGGATACCTTGGACATAACCCTAGGGAAAGACAATTTGAAACCTTCAAGGAAGAAAATTCATGTAGAGGAATGGATAGGAGTTCCAATGAAGCAAGCATGATAACTCCCAAAAGATATAGGAATGTCGTAAGTATAGCAATAGATAGAATAAACCTTCAATGTAAATTAGGTGAAGGGATACCTCCCAATAGTGTAGATGAGAAAATGAAGATTTATGGGTATTTTATTTCTTGCCAAAGTTCAAAGAGGATGATGATGTGGGACTCGTCATGCATGTGTTGAAAATAGCAACAAGAAATGATAAAAATAGAATCCAAAATATTCCAATTTTAATTTGTCCTTGAATTAAAATTGTGAATTAAAATCAAATTTAGTCTCACCTGCTGCTTGGAAATAATTAATTAATTCATTATGGATTAATTAGTTGGATAAATTCAAGTTGGAAGTCTTTCTATTTCCTGGACAATTCTATCTAACAATCTTTCTATTAGATTTTCCCCCATGACTTTCATGTTTAATATCTTCTCCCTAATCTCCAAAGCCCAATTGGGTTATTTTTTTGCTTTGGTAAAA
>Ga0181464_1000152_pt2 | contig 17778 bp, 10 predicted proteins | sample InSIn2gowninarea_FD_119074 | JGI IMG/M metagenome (GOLD analysis project Ga0181464, IMG submission 119074) | Clean room microbial communities from NASA Spacecraft Assembly Facility at Jet Propulsion Laboratory, Pasadena, California, USA -... ...
CACAATCAATTAAACTCCCTTCCTATATCCTTTGCTTGGTTTCATCTCCATCAAGTGATGGTGACAATTACCTTTCCAAGAATTGCTTTGGCACTACCCATTTGGTATTTGGCACCACCTGCCACATCGACTATGTCAGTTATCATTCCCACTGGAAATATAACCTTTGCCTCATCATCAAAGGAAACTACTCCTTTAGAAACACCAATCAAAACAAGGACACAAAATTCACAATAAGAAGGTGGGGGGAAATATAAAAATAAGGCATATGCTACAACATTACCTACCACTTAGGTGATTCCCCCATGCGTTCTTTGCGATATACATGAGTGATCTACTAACATGTGTCTCGCTCTTCAAGAGTCGAAGGATCTCCTTCATGCCCCTCGAGAACCACCTTTACTTCCCACCATCACAACTAATGGAAGTACTCCTTCACAAAATAGGAGTCTTGTGTGATAACCACCCATGTGCCATTTGCACACAATACATGCATTATACCCATCATTGTATGATCTCCCTCAATATCAGGATGTGTTAGTTTCTATCTATCATGCCACCACTATTGAACTATCACTTCATCCAATCCTAGATGTTAATGATACACCCTCCACCATCTATTATGTCATTACCTCAGTTAATCAGTAGATGGCACACCCTTTTGTATTGTGTGTTATAGATACTCATTTCACCTATATATGTCCTTTACTCATAAAATCACTATCAACACCACATGACTTAGGTGACATCCCCCCCCCCCTGAAAGAGCTTAATCTACCTTAGAGTGGAGCGATACTTGATGTACCACGTACCTCAACCCTCTCAAGGGAAGACTCCACTCCCAGTGTGGTTCCCACCACATTCACACAACCATCAAAGGTTCAAACTTCCCCACCACTCGGAACATGGCAAGAGATTCTTTTTCCACCTAGTAATACTAACAAATAAAATCAAGAGCATATTTAATATAATTTTTCCTCCATAGGAGCAATGATATTATTATGCTTCTCATCATTCCATGGTGTCAATATTTCTTCTTCCAAAATAGAGGTAGCACCAACTAGGACAACATGTACCCATCTTGTCTATGTTGTGTCCTCATCCATTGGTAATATGGAATCTAGTATGATATCCCATGCTTACACATACAATCATGCTTCCATGCGCCACCCATTTCCTTATTATTCGTCAATAATGACACAACTTCTCTTATGTATCTTCTATTCCAATGAAGACATCCTCAAATTCATGACAACACCAAAGTGTCCTTAGGATGCCAAGCATCATCGTTCTTTATTTTTACCTAAAATATCCTTTACCCCTATCACACAACTAGTGACCAATATATGTGAAATGAAATAAAGGGTTTCATTCCCTTGGGCCATGTTGATTGGTTCAAAAACTCTATTCTTGCACCAAAATCATTCAAAGAAGGAAATGTGGGCAAAATATCTCCTACCATCAAGGTTGACATTTTAACTAAGCTTAGTGTTACCGAATGCTAATTTGAAATCTCAGTGACAAATTCAAACCATGGGACTAGATTCCTTTTTTCGAGAGGACTAATTTTGACTACTAAAGAACTCAATTTGGACAAGGGAAAGTTTACTTATGAAGAAAATCCCACATATGCACATTTGGATAGGTCAACCCTAACAAGAAAATGGACACCCTTGGAGGCCTATAAATACAAGTGACCTCAAGCTCATTTCAACATCACCAAGAATATTCTTACTTTTTTCTTCATTTATTGGTTAGCCCAGGTGGTGAGCCCATGTCTTGCACTAAGAGTGTTGCAACTCCCAAGGGATCCTCAACTCAAATTATCAACTCGGGGTTCATACAAGCTTAGATGTGGCAGTGTTATATGCATAGTAGGTTAGGTTCTACTCATGTCACCCTCAATCATGAAATCAGATCAAGATGTTCAGAGTCATTCCTCCAACTAATTATAGTGAAAAATTCTTATGAAAGAAAAATTGAACCTGATTCTAACTATGAAAGTGAAAATGCCACTCATTCAATTGTAAATGCTAATTTACATTCCATGAAAGAGAAAGGGCTAATCTACTTGCAAAAGTAAAACTACTCTACTTTGCACAGGTTAATCAAATCAGTAATCTAATTTTCATGTATCATTGATCTACGCTACATTTGCTTGAAAATAAATAATCTAACTTTTAACATGCTTATATTGAAAAAAAACTAATTCTAACTTTGTTTTGCAGTGAGGAAATAAGGAGGTTGGAAAGGTCTAAGAGCTGCTCTTAATCATCAAATCACAAATTGGGGGTCATTATTCATCCTAACTAGGCTAAGGTCAAAGTGTGGAGTGAAATAGGTTGAGGAAAATAATGCTACAGGAGGTTGCTACAGGAGGTCTTGTATTGCTACAGGAGGCCCTATTTTTCTACAGGAGTGGTTTTGAGAGCCTTTTGAGGGTAGAAATGGTGTCTTGTGGGTAGGAGAAGATGGGTGAATATAGGATGAAGTGAATGAAGGCTGGGGAAACCCCCTAGCCAAGATTGGGACCTCTCGGAGATCTATCTTCGACTAAGGTTGATGCTCACGGTGCCTTCTAATTTCCTTAATAGAATCACTTTAGAAGTAGAGTTTCAGAGCAGTGTGAGGTAGAGAGAGAGAAGATGAAAAGGTTGAGTTGGATATGGAGAGATGTACCCACCCCTAAAAATCAACACAATCCTGCAACTATCCAATACATGCATCAAATGTCTAATAACACAGTGAGATAAACTTATTATGGAAAAGATGAGTTGAATTTGACTAAAATCTATTCTATTCCACAACACTATTTAATCACTGAACTAACACCTAAGTTTCATAAAACATGTAAAGGGACTACCAATAACATCCATCTATTTCCAAGAAATCATAAACAAATAATTTTGGATTGAGATTGTAAATATTTCCAATCACTTTTCCCACAAGAGAGGTTATAGGGAAGCCTCCAATCACAAGTTTTTATAGCTTAAGATCTACTGCAACAAGAGAAAGACATGAAATTCTTTGAAATAAGAACAAGAAATAAATACATAAGAGGGACTAAAGCCTCTGGGTTGGGAACAAACCCAAGGGTTTCAAACTTCTAAAACTAGCTCAGATGCAGATCAATGAAAAAATTCTCATTAGTAGAAAATAGTAGTATTATACATCACACAAAAGTTAAGAATAATAATGTTAAGCACTACGCTCAATAGCTACTCTTAGCTAAATAAAAAATTCAAATCCTAATGATCATTTTGGTGGGTTTATTTGCACCAAAAGGTATATGATGGTAGGTTCCTTGAAAATAGGAGTGGTTCCCTCTAAGAGCTTGAAATTGTGGATTTGGTCCTCCTTGAGCTTCACATGTACTTGGAGTTACTCGGTTGTCAATGAATTCGAGCTTGTGATTGAGGATCCTGTGATCTTAAGCCGAGTTGGAGAATTAAGGAGGTGGAAAAGCTCCCTATATTCTCTCTTGGTTGTCTCCATCAAGCCCTTGCATGGTAAATGCCTAAAAAATGATTTTTTTCTTGTAATTTGATCACATTAGGCCACATACTATGACAAACACCTTTTACTCTTCTTGTTAAGAATATTATGACTGAAAATGAAAATTAATGTGAGAAAAGGACAATCCATAGGGTTGGAGGATAGAATAATGAACTTCAAAATATACCTTTTTATGGGACCCATCATCACCCCTCTACTGAAGGTTTTTCTTATCCTTTAAGAAACTTAGTCATCCATATGAAGTTCATTCATGACCCTGGTGGCCTGTATAACATCCCAAGGAATCTCAAAAGGTGTGCCTTTTTGTGGATAAAAACCTGCATTTGCCTCTATTTCTGTCCATACCTTTTTTTCTCATGCTTGGTTTCTTCCTTCTTATAGGCCCAATAGTAAGGGAGGACTAAGCTTGAGCCTTATCCCAATGATCTTTAGCCTTTGCATAATCCTTTTGTATAGTGGTGTTCTCTCCAAGTCATTCCTTAGTCTTTCCGGGGAGAGATATTCTCTGATTTCTAGACTATGAGGCAGGTTCTGCCACCTTATTTGGAAAGCCTGCAAACTTTTTGTCCCCACCACCCTAAAAGTGTCCTCAAAATGCAAGAAGGATTTCTCTTGGTCTTCTATGTACCTAGGATATAATTTAGGATAAGAGGAGATCAAATTATGATTGTTGATGGTAGCTTTGCGGCTCACTAATTCTTCTATGATATATAAGGGCTCCTTTTATTCCTTTGCCATCACCTTCTTTACTTCTTCAACTCTTGTCTCCTCATGTGAAACCAAGGTGTCAGTGCTATTAGTTTCATGTCTCCCAATCTTGAATTTTGGTTCTAGAAATTCATATATGTTAGAATGAGATTGTGTATATAAAACTCAGTTAACTTTTCCCTATCCTTCATACTTTCCTTTTTGAAAATCTCAATAAATTGTCTGTGGTCCTGGAAAGGAAAACACCCATACTATGCTAGTGTCTTTATTTGGAATTGCAGCCATTCCTCCTTGAGGAAAATAACATCGTCTTTAGATGGTTCCCTATATTGTAGGGCCTCTATAGATAGGCTTGCCATAGTAGCAAGTTGTATTTCCTTCTCTTGTAATTGTTCTTTTAGTCTTGTGTTCTCTGCCTATTAGCAGGAGAAACCTCCCTTAGGTAAGGATTGACAACCTTAACAGATCAACGACATACTATCAACAAGCAACACTCATTCAAGTAATAAAACTATGAAAACTAATAAAGTTTGGTTTTTGAAGAATACCCAGAGGTCCTATGTTTGATGTCGATCCTTTAGGGTCCAAACCCTCTGCTTCCTCCAACTTGTTCAGACTTGCTACAAACCAGAGAAGCATATACATAGCAAGTATTTCAAAGAATGTGCATATTAAACATGTTATATCATCAAGTATATATATGTAAAGCATGATATATTAGACATGACTTATGAAAAACATGAGATCACAACATTTCAGGAACAAGACAGATCTTTTTTATTGACATCAACAAATAGGAGTGGAAGAATACAACCTGATCCAACCACGGCACCAACGAACCTTCCTTTGTAACCGTCCAACCCAAGCGTCAAAGATCACCTCTCAACATTTGCAAAAGGATGTCATATAATGGAAGATGAAAATATCTGTAAGGAAACAAGGGTTTCCTATGAATGTGAGTGTAAGAGGCACAAGGAAAATGAGATTTGACTCAGAAAAAAGGACTATAATGTCGATATCCTATCTCCTTCCATGTTTTAGGCCTTCCCTTGAGTTGTATGAATACCACTAAAAATTAGTTGATTCACTTAGGCCACGGGTTCCTATAGGTGGGATTTTAGTGCAATTCGTAAACCCTGCTTGATAAATAGGAATTTTTTTTTTTGATATTTTAAATTATATACACGGGTTTGGTATTATGGTTCCCATGTGTACACGTGCTTTTATAAGGGCAGAATCGCATATGGAATTTAAAAAAATGTTTTTTAATAAATGACCAAGTTTGAATGGGAAGGGCTACCCAAGGCCATATAAGAATATCATAACTACAGGAATGATGAATAATTCTATAACAGATGCCCCCTAATATATGAGGTTAGAAGGGGTACATGATGACCAAAATGTATTAATTACAAAGAGATATCATTTGAGAACCTGAGGGGATATCACAAGATTCTGACCAGCTGAATACTTGTAGAAGGAATCATAAAGAAGACTCATTTTTAATGCATGCATACCCATGCTCAAATATAATAAAGCATGCCCATTGATGAAGTACAAAGTGGATCCATCAAGTATACATAAGTGTACAAAGAAGACTGCAGAATACACAGTGGATTGTTTGATATTATAGCCACAATGGAGCACAATGGAGCTATGTATCAATATCACATATATAAGAAATTCTCAATGATGCTCGAAGGATGTATGGTCACTAATACTACATAATTGATCCTCATAATAGTACCATATCATATAGGTGGAATAGTGGTACTGCATAAAAATCGGGTGTCAGCATATAGAATGTTGCTGAAATGAAATGCAACAAATAAGGGTGTTTGGTTGCACTAGTAGAAAAATGAAAGGACTGATAAGTGAACAAGGATGTTGACACAAGCTGAGGTCTTCATTGACCGTAGATTGTACATTTCTACATGATGGGAATAAATGAGATGAAGTTGACCATGTGAGAAATTGTTTGATTACCGACCGTTGATGTTGTTAGAAAATTATATATTACAGAGCAATGGAACACATAAAATATTGCAGAAATATAAACACAGAAAACACATAAAACAAGAGAAACACATACGTGGTTCACCCAGTTTGGGCTATGTCCACGGAGAAACAACCAGTCCTTCCTTTTATATTATCCAGCAAATTGAAGAGATACAACCTACAACAGATTTGCTGTAATTCCCTCTTCACTCTCAATCTCCTCTCTCTTCCTCACTCAGAATATAGATATCCATAGACGCAATACAATTCCCTCATATATAGAAAGGGGTTGCCTTCTAGGGAAAAAAACCCTAAATTAAACATAACTTCTACCATCAGATCTCTACCTAATTAATGGCCTAGATTGACTACAAAATTACAACATTTTACAAGGCAATTTTACATCTATTTTTAGCTTTGGGGGCACTGTAGCCGCCCCCCCCGGGCACCCCCCCTACAATGTATATTTTAGAGTGGATTTTCTACCCAATTACGAACTAGGGTCCAATGTGGAAATACCTTTGAATACAGAAGATAATCAGGCTCCAGACCCAACAAAGGTATACCGTTAACAAACATAAGACAACTAACCGATAATGATGATGAGAGTCAAGGTACACCAGTACATTCCAACAAATGTGAATAAATGTGTTGAAGTCGAACGCTTGAGAGAATCTATTAATTAGGAGACATTAATATATTCTCACTATCAATAGAAAAGGAGTCTGCCACTGATGACTGCAAACCCTAAGATACTGAAAATAGGACTCTAGATATTATTCCCAGAGTAATGAGTTGGACTTGATGGGAAAAGATATGCTAGAAGGAAGCCATTAAGGCATCCCACATCAACTAGTGCAAGTGTAACCCGCAGGCCAATAATTTGGAAGAACTTGTATGAAAAGAGATGAAGTAACCATTCCTAAGTAAGTTTTCAGTGTACACAAGATGTGGCTAGTGCACGACAGAAACCCTATGGACCAACCAATAATGAAAGCTGACACGGAGGTGAGGAATCAATCAATAAGGTCAAATGAAAACCAAGGTACTTCATGAATCCAAATGTGTGATAATTTAAGATAATGTCAAACACAAGGTAAATCACTCAGTCAAAGACCCATTATACTAATCGATGCTTAGCATAAGCTAACCTATCAATGATGTAAATAGGGTTAGGGTAAGGCTCTAGGCCAACTCTCAGAGAAATTTTTTGGAGTCAATAAGAGCAGACCCGCTATCAAGAAGTAAATGGAGACATTCTTAGCTAGCAAAAGAAAAGGACCAAATAACTGATGTGACACTAAAGATAACTCTGACAAAACGGGTATGGTCTACTGAAAATGAGTCAAAAGACATGGCAGAATGGTTGATACAGGTTGACTTCCCTTGAACAAAAGCACAACTCGTATGTGACTATATGGAAACATAAAATAAATTTGTGTAAGTTTTCAATGCAAGAGGCATTAACAAACTCTCTAAATGATTGGAAGAGATAACCAATTGGAGGAGGAATAACTTGATAAGAAGGTTATGACTCTCCTAAAGTCAAACTAAGTCCCATCCCAAATGGAGGAAAGAATTTTTTTGAGTGCTTTATTAAGGACAACACAACTAACTCTTGCTACCATCAAGTATGGAAGTACATGTCCTATTCCTGCTCTTTTTGGAATATATAATTTTTTTGTCTTTTTCATATTTAAAGCCCGAAAAAGAAAAAAATAATGCCTATAGTACACTGGAAAGAACAAGTGTACAAAAACATATGCTCTAGTTCTTGAGGTTGAAAAATTCCTATGCTCAATGCAAGGTGACAAAATTGGTCGTCAACACTCAAAGGAATGTTCTTTCCATGGATGAAAGATGTTAAGTGGCAGAGGCAAATGAATGCATGGTTTTGAACTTGCAGAAAAATCATGGTTAAAAGTGGCTTATACACGAGTCCGAATGAAGCTGGCTTAAGGCCAAAAGGATACAAGTAGTCCATATGCAATGCAACAATACAAATTAACACATGGGAGCCTCTAAGGTATAGATCTAGAAAAATAGCGAAGAAAAAGAGAAATGAGGCTTCATCGCAAAGTCATGGCGGGACTAAAGGGGACTCATGATCCTAAGAACTTCTTGCAGCATGGGAAACATATGCTAGCAAGGATCTAACTAAGAATCCCATGTAAGGAATGGCTATACCATTATGTTATGATTTTATAAGACGACGAGTGGAAGTGGTTGAAAACCGTAACATAATGAGGTCGACCCTATGGAAAAATATCGTAGTATGAGGTTAAAGTGGATAATGTAGTGAAAAGTGATATATCCTAACCTATATGGCATAATGAAAATGATACTTGCCATGCTAGGTGTTAGCGCTTGAAATTTCACCTCAGGCTGAGAAAGGTAAACCTCAAGGCAACATCAAACCATTTAGCCTCGTAGCTAGCCCTACGGGGCAGGAGAAGGCTCTCTCCGGTCTATCTCAGTAAAATCTTCAATGGATGAGATGACCAATAGGGTAACACTGATTTTAGGCTAGTAAACTGATCAAAAGGGTTGATTTGGGGTTTTTTGGGTTTTTGGTGGCAAATTGAGGGGATTGGCAATTTTGGGTGCGGGGATTGACACAGTTTCTGCAGGGGGTTCTTTGGGGCGAGGTAGGAGACAGTATTGATGCCTTTGATTGAAGTGGATGGATAGAAAAGACCGGTGAGAAGCTAAGGAGAGCAAATACTACTTTGAATTCTCCTCAGACAGCAGAATACATAGAAATTAAACGAACTTAAAAGTAGAGCATGACAGTCATGAATTCTTACTTTAACACTTCGTTAGTTTAATATGCAGAAGGAAAGGAAAGGAGATGAATCACATAAACACACTTACAAGTACATTAAGAAAGCACTCCACCAATACATGAAACCACAAGGATCCCAAAAAGGACTGCAAAACCCTGGTCTTCCTTAGCCAAAAATTGCAGAGATACAAGTGAAATAATACAATGATAGCTTCTCCCTCAAGAGTCCAACCATGAAAATGAGCAAGAAAGTACATAATATAGATGATCTAACCTCTTTCCCTGCCTCCATGGGTCGAGCTCACTATCCTAGGAGCTGTTTCAACCACTTCTAAACTAAGCACTACAATCGAGGCAGTCAAAACAACTTGCCTCTATAAGCTAGGAAACCAATCCATTCATTAAATATTTACCCTTTACATGAATGAATCTTCTAGAAGTGTTAAACAAGAGTAAAAGTGTCTTAGAGTTACAATAATTACATCAAAGATAATCATCTTCCACCCAAAAAAGTCAAACTGGGTCAAAACTGCGTTTTCTGGGCTGTACAATGCAATCTGGCAAAAACTGCCTGACGGGTCGCGCGCCCCTGCCTGACGGGCTGCGCGCCTTTGGAGCGATGTTTGAGGCACTTGCATGTGTCCAAATTGAGAAAAAGTGGGCTTGTTGGAAAGGTCTGTGAGTCTACTTTCCAACCCAATTGGAATTTTTGAATTTGGAGGTCATTTTCCCTGTCAAAACTTAATTCTCCCAAGACTGGTTTCTGCAACTCAAAAAAGGGCCAGAAAGTCATTTTTTGGTAGTTTTTTGACCTTTTGGGGGACCAAAACTACACAAAATCTCAAGTCCATCCATAGGAATATGTAACTTTGCATGACAAATCTAGAAATGTTGAGTTTTTGTCAAACGGAGTTGCCATGATGAAGGGTCGCGCGTGGGGTGAGACCCGTTAATGGGAAAAACCTGCAAATTGCCAAAAAATGCCAAAATTCACCCAAAATTCTCAAAATTTCTTGGGATTTGTGATGTGGATAGGCTATTTAGTGCCTTGATCCTTGAGTGAAGCCTCAACCAAGATGCGGAGTGGATTAGGCCTCTTTCTCCTCTTGAGTGCCTCGGTCAACCGCCTTTGAAACATTTTCATCTTTGCCTTGCACACGTGCATTCTTGCCCAATAGTGATTTTTCATGTTTCTTAGCAGCCTCTTGTCTTGGTTGGCCTTCGCCAATAGCTTCTCCAAGTGTGCATTGACCCGGATGAGCATTGACTCTCTCTCCTTAGGCAACAGGTCACCGGGCCTCCTTCGGTTCAAAGTTCGGTCACTGCGAATCCTCCATAGCTCATCAAGGACTTTTTCCTCCTCCAATTGCTTGTTGCGCTGCTCAAGATAATTTATGGTCCATTGAGCCATGTCAAGCTTTTGTTGCAACAAGCGATTCTCCGCCTCTTTCTGCTGAATAATCTCCTGAAGATCTGAGGTAGGAGAGCGGGTATCAAGGTCAATAATATCAATGTCGGTGTCACCGACCATCTCCTCCTCAACCATGGGCTGCTTGCCCCTCTGAACTGCCTGTGCTGGTGAAGAAAGCGAGGCCCCTTCCACCTAGTGTGGAGATAGCACTCGTTGAGCTGATGATGATGGCGAGACCCCTTCCACTTGCTGTGGAGAAAGTACTCGCCGGGCTGCTGCAAACAAGGCCCTCTGGCCTCTCTGATAAATGATCTGAGGTGAGGATCTAACATGTCGAGTGACAGTGATATTAGGCTGCTGAGATGGTCCTCCCTCCTCATGAATGACCTCAGGATGTGGCTGGGGTGGTGCTGTGAAAATCTCACGGGAAATGAACTCCTCCCATGAGATGCCCTGCTGAGCCAACTGATGCAAGACTACAAGCTGAATCAAACCATAATGACATAGGCTCCTGTACTGCTGGGCCGGGCTCTTCCTCTGCATGACGGAGACCATCCTCCCAATGTTCTGATAAAAGAAGACCAGGATGTTCATCATCCGCACTCGAGTGAAGTGCATCAAGAGGCGAATGTGATATGAGTACGCCTGGGAAAATCTGCCCTCACAAGTGAAATAAAGCATAATGAGTCTCATCATGGGGGCATACTGACTCCAGAGGAACCTGAAAGGAAACACACCGGCCAAATGTCTCATGAATGGTGGCTGGACAAAAGGCTCAAAGTGAACTGTATCCAATATCTTGCGTTTATTCCAAATTTCCCGGACATTTGGAATCCCTGTAGCCTGTGCAATGATCTCGGGTGTCAAAATGAAATCCACCCCAGCAAGGTTAACATGTCCCTCATGCAAGTGCAAGAAAAATAGGCGGGCCAACTCTCGGTGATGCTGAATCCGAGAGATCCTCTCACAAAACTCATAACAGGACATGTACTGAAAGCAAGAAACTGCCAAAGGACAAGCTTGTAGACCTGCCAAAGAAGTAGGCTCCTCTCTCCTGTGATGGCCACCTTTTCCACCTCTATGTGGCCTCCTCTGTACCTCAACCTCGGACACTGATGCTTGGTCATCACTCTGCTCATATGTTTCGGTTTCTGACATGTTTGAGGAGCAGAGTAGATAAAATGTACTGCTGTTTCTGCTTGTAAAAGTGCTGAACTCTATGCTGTTTCAAGGGGACAATGACATGAGGGAAATGTTAGGGGAGGGACCTCTTGCACAAGGAATTGGGAATATATGAATAACAGGGAATTTAGGGAATACATTGCCAACAAATATTTGCATAAATACAGGCATACATGTACATAACAAGGATATAGGGAATCATTTGCCAAAATCACTGCCTATAGGAATACATGTATAAACAGTGAACAAAAGGGAATACATGTATGTAACAAGGGGATATTTGAAAACTTATTTACAAAACCTTTTACATATTCACCAACAATTCTTGTGTTTGTAATATGCATATGGTGAAGCCAATTAGGGTTTAGATTTTTGATATTTTGGGAGGGGGTAGGGTTTGTATTTTTTGTGATTAGGGAGAGGGGAGGGTTTGCAATTATTTACAACATAGCATGGGGAAAATGGATATGAATGCAAATATGAGTAAAAAGGGAAGGAGGCAAACAGTTTACAAAGGGAAATACCTTGAAACAACACAAACCCTAGCACAATTAAACATTCACAATGCAGCCATATAGTGTCTTTTCACTTGCATGATTTGAGGTTAAAACACAAGCATGAGGGCTTACATTCATAACCAAGAACCAAAATGATGCGTAGAGGGCCTACCTCAACCAATCTTGAAGATTTAGAGGGAGATTGAGTGCGTTTGAAATGAGGTTGCAGCGAACAGGTTGACGGGTCGCGCGCCCCTCCCAACGAGTCACGCGCGCTTGACGGGTCGCGCCCGTTCAACAAATACGCTGTGGGCAGGCTCCTGACGGGTCGCGCGCCTGTGCTAAGCCCGAAATTCTACCAATTCTTCGCCCAATGCTCTTGATGCGTGCTCTCTCTCTCTCAACAATGCTTTAGATGCACAATGAGAATACTAGGAGGGAAAATGAGCTTTTATAAACTCCATTTGAAAAAAAATTTGATGCTAAAACCCACTTTCCAAAGTTTATCTTTGACACTTTATAACACTGACTTTTTGGCTTCCTTTGTCCTGAAATTGACTTTTTTAGTTCTTTTTCTTGGTTCTTTTTGCAGGTAGATCATCTGAGGGATCTTAGGAAGGGGACCAGGGTTTCATGATGTCTGTTGCAGTCTTTTGAAGATTCATCACTTTTTACAAAAATTCAAAAAAATGACCTTGGCTTTAAAAACAGAGTTTTTAAATCCAAGGTGAAAATTCACTGTACAAGATAAAAATATCGAAGAAACATGTTTACAATCCTCCCTCTGGCTTGCTGAGAACTCATGGACTTTCAGAGACATGACCTTGCAGAGATAAATGACCAAAACCCTAGACCTAGGATTTTGACCTCAAGACAAAACAAGACAAGCTTGAAAATGCTTAATGACTGATATGACCTGATCCAGCAAAGCCAAGAGGGGTATAAATAGACCAGCTCCTCCATCAGGGTTATGGCATGCCTAACGGGATGCAAAACTTGACACTGATGAGACACCTACCTATGCAAATGCAAAGAGCTTTGATCACTGATGGAGGGCTTCAAGACCGACACTAACATTGGCTCCAATGGGGATGGTAGCTCCTTGGAGGTACCAAGAACCTTAGACCTCTGGGAGAGCATACCAGTGCTTTATTCATTGGGCAATGGAGTCAACTTTTACACATGTGACCAAATTTGGACAACTTTATTTGACTTTGACTTTTGACTGAAATTTAAACTAACTTTGACACAAACCGACTTACTTTATGCAGAAAATAGACTAGCTGAAACAACTTGAAAACTTCACACCAACTAATCACCATCCTTAGAATTATAGCCTTCACTGCGGGCCCCAGACTAAGGATGAGAGATCAGTTCACACTTGCTGTAAAATGAAAGTAAAATGGTAATTACAATATTAGAGCAGAAATTGCTCAAGCATGATACCTTTTGAGCAGCCGGCCATTCACCGACCCACCGGGACATTCATCACCATTCATTTCTTTAAGGAGGAAAGCATTTGGACCACGGTATGCAGCAATTTTGTAAGGACCTTTCCACAAGTTGTCGAACTTACCATGTTTCCCTTTGTCCTCGTTTCGGGCATCCCATCTCAAAACAACATCATCCAGCTGAAAACTCATCCGGCTTTGCTTTTCTGTCATAGATCTTCTTGATGCGCTCTTGCAACTTCAAGGAATTTTGAAGTACTTCCTCTCGTGTTTGCTGTAAGTGAATCATTTGACTGATCCGTCTTTGCATTGGATCCTCCTCATCACCCGCTTCTTGAAGTAACTTTGCAACCGGAACACTAAGTGAAGTTGGAAATATTGCATCAATCCCATAGACTATTTCAAATGGCGACATACCAATTGACTTCTTTTGACTTACCCGATCAGCCCATAATGCATTTACCAACTTTTTATGCCAGCTCTTCTTGTTGTTTTCCAGCATCTTCTTGATGATGTTCACTAGAGATTTGTTCGAAGATTCGGCCAGCCCATTACCTTGCGGATGGTAGGCCGTCGAATGCCCCAAGCTGATGTTGTACTTGTAGCAAAAATCAACCATTTTCTTTGACTTAAACGCTGCTGCATTATCTGTAATCAACTTGAGTGGACAGCCGAAACGTGACAAGATATTATTCTCTAGAAAAGAAATGATTACCGAATCCGTGGCCTGCCGAGTGGGAATAGCCTCAATCCACTTCGTGAAGTAATCCGTGGCGGTTAAGATCCATCGATGCTGCCCGGAAGATGCTGGGTGGATTTCACCAATAAAGTCTAAGCCCCACTGCTGAAATGGTGCGCTGATTTCAACGGGTTTGAGAGGCAACGACTGTAACTTTTGCTTTCCTTGAAAAATTTGACATTCATGATATCTCTTCACTGCTTTGTACACATCAGAAAATAGAGAAGGCCAATAGAAACCAGCTCTCAAGATCTTATTAGCCGTGGTCTTCCAAAACAAGTGACCCCCACAGTCACCTTTATGAAAATCTTCTACTCCTGTCTTAGCTTCCTCTTCGACCAAACAGTTCAGCAAGATACCGCCGGGATCTTTCCAATAAAGTGCAGATTTAATGATGCAAAATTTTGCTGCCTTTAGCTTCAATGTTCTAGCTTTGTTTCTAGGCATTCCAGGGGGTGAAGACAAATTTTGAAGCACATAAACTATATCAGCATACCAAGGAGAAGAAACAAAGATATCCGATACCTGTAAAGCTGAATTTTCTTCGTCTTCATCGGATAAGGCAGCAATCAAATTAATGTCAAGGACATGAAGGTTCGTTTCAGCCATCAACTTAGCAAGACCTTGACCTTTTATCAACTTAGTAGGCTTAATTTCCACATCATATTCTAACAGCGCCACGATCCACTTACCCCTTCTTCCTTCCGGCTCCGTTTGTACCAAAACATCCTTCACGGCCGCATTGGGAACATAAGCCAAAATATGAGAGTTCAGTATGTATACCCGGAAATCCTTCAAAGATTTTATTAGTGCCAATGCTTGCTTCTCAATGATATTATAATTCAGCGCTCCGTCTCTTATGATGCGGCTGAAAAAAGCTATGGGCCTCTCGACTCCATCTCTCTTTTGCATCAACACGGCTGCCAACGTATGCTCGGAAGCAAATGAAAACAAAATAAAATCTTGAGTATAATCTGGGCTGATCAAAGTTGGGGCTGAAGACAAGATTACCTTTATCAAATTAAAAGACTTAACCGCCTCTTCGGTCCATTTGAGCTCGCTGTCCTTCTTGAGCATATGGGTTATCTCTCTAAGATGTTCTGCAAGGTTGGGAATAAAGCGGCGCAGAAAATTCAATTTGCCATTGAAAGACTGAATTTCCTTCTTGTTTCGGGGCTGCTCTAACTGCTGAATTGCTTCCACCCGTGCGGGATCTATTCGAATGCCATCTTTAGAAATAATATGACCCAGCAGCTTGCCTTCGCTCATAGCAAAAAGGCTCTTTTTCGGATTCAAGGAAATGCCATACTTTCTGCACTTTTGGAACACTTTAGTCAAATGAAACAAATGCTCTTCCTCTGATTTAGAAAACACGGTTAGATCATCAAGATAAACAACTAAGAAAACATCTTTCTCATTAGCAAAGGCCATATCCATTGCTCGCTGAAATGTGGCGCCCGCGTTCTTCAACCCAAACGGCATTTTGGCATAGTGGAATGTTCCCCATGGAGTAGTAAATGTTGTCTTGTCACGGTCATCTTCGTGCACCAAAATCTGATTATACTCGGAGTATCCATCAAGCAATGACATCCTCGATGCCCCCACTACCCGCTGCAATATATGATCCATTTTGGGCAGCGGATAGTTGTCCTTTAGTAACACTTTGTTTAAATTTCTGAAGTCTATACACAAGCGAATTTCACCGGTCTTCTTTCTCACGGGCACTAAGTTGGAAATCCAATCGGAAAATCGGATTGGCACTATAATTCCAGACTTATATAACCTGTTGACTTCCTTCTCGATCAATGGCAGCAATTTGGGATTGATTCTTTTCAACTTTTGCCGAAAAGGCTTTTGATTTGGCTTTATGGGAATTGTGTGCTGAATGATGCTTGTGTCGTAAGTCTTTAAATCTGAATAGTCCCATGCAAACACATTAGAAAATGAAGACAATAATCTGATGTACTCACTCTTTACCTTGGGCGACAATGCTTTGGAGAGCTTCACCATCTTTGGATTCTCGGCTGTCCCAAGATTCACATCTTCGACACCTTCCTCCGTTGGCTTACGGGCCACATCATCCTGATCGAACAATTCTTCCAAAGGAATTAATCCTTTAGGAATGTAATTGTCCTTAAGCTGTAATACATCCATCTGATTCACTCCTTCAGCTTCCGTGTCTATTGAGATGTCCTCAAATTTACCTTCAATTTGCAGAAAATCTTTGATCTCTTCATCATCTTGGAAAACTTGCCAACACCTTTGATTATCTGGAATGGTAGGATGATGCTTCACATATATTTCGAACTTATTGCTAGAATTCATTGGTATTTTTAGATTACTCGCTGCCTTTGCCAATGCATCCGCAACGCCATTTTGAATCCAGGGCACACATGTCAAGGTATGTTCTGAAAACAGTTTTAAGATGTCTAGGACAGCATTCCGATATGCTCGCATACGAGGGTGTTTGGCCTGAAATTCACCTTTCACTTGCTTGATAACCAATTCGGAGTCGCCATATACCGCTATCTTCTTTGCCTTTAACTTACGAAGGATTTTCAGACCAACAATAAGAGCTTCGTATTCCGCCTCGTTATTAGAACAATCAAAAGCTAATTTGTATGAACATACCCGTACCTTGCTTGGAATTTGATTTTGGACTGAAAATGGGCTTCAAATCCACACACCTATGCCAGCACCATTGCTGCCCACTGCGCCATCAAAATCCATGGTCCAAAGACCGTCTTCATCTTCTTCTAAGTGCTGAAAATTTGATGTCGATGCACTCACTGTTTGCTGTCCATTTGTTTCAGCTATGACAGCAGACCTTTCTTCATTTTCCTTTCTCAAAACTTCTCTAAAATTATCTGTAATAGTTGGTATATCTTCTACTTGAACTATCTGACTATCTACCTCATTGAAATTATCGGCAAACAAAACAAAAGATTCTAAATCTGTTTGTACATAATTTACAGGATGATTGACGGGCTTTTCTTTACTAGTGATCATGTACCTCATCTTCTGTTCCCGGTACAACTTCCTCATCTGACCAAAAACCGGAATTGTAGCATAGGAAAAATCAAGCTGAAGTGTACCTTTGAGCTTGGCTCCCCATGATCTTGAAAGTAGCATGCCAAATCGTGGAGGGATATCCGCCACCACCACGTCCATCAAAACATTCTTTGCTGGGATTTGATCTAGACTCACCACCAAGTCTTTGATCAAACCAATGAATTTCACCCGACTGGAATCAAATGAGTACAAGTCATGATACTTTCGAGTGATATCAAGTCCCAACTTCTCCATAATCGCCTTGGGCATCAAGTTATGCGACGCTCCCGAATCAAACATGGCATTGTGAAGCACATACTCATGTAGTCTCAAACTGATATAAAATGGAGGAACATCACTCTCGGGAGACTCACCATTTAGAGCGGGCCCAAAAATCAGCTCCAGCTGATCGTCCTCTACGTTCACCGTGTCTAGCATTG
>Ga0181464_1000084_pt2 | contig 17767 bp, 15 predicted proteins | sample InSIn2gowninarea_FD_119074 | JGI IMG/M metagenome (GOLD analysis project Ga0181464, IMG submission 119074) | Clean room microbial communities from NASA Spacecraft Assembly Facility at Jet Propulsion Laboratory, Pasadena, California, USA -... ...
TTAAAAATAATAATAATAATAATGGTTTAGATGTGAAAACCAGCCTCTGGCACACTCTAAACCCAAATTCTTACTAGAAAACCAATCATTTGGTTGGTAAGAATTCCTTGTTCGACTTGTTTCCTGTTTTCATCAATTCAATAATGACTTGAGGACAAGTCAAAGACTTAGTGGGGGGAGAAGAATCAGCAAGAATCAACATTTTGCTTTCCCTATCTCATCTCCTCATTTTTATATGGTCAAGGAATTCTTTTCAATAATTTAGTATTTCGATAAAAGAGCTATTTGTGTTCTAATCAGAGGGACCTATTCAAGCAATATGCAGTGGGACCTGTTTAGAAGACTATGTTAACATTGAAGAAACAATGAGGTACCTGTTCAAGCAATGAGATATGCAATGGGACCTGTTCAGAAGACTATGTCAACATTATCAATATTAGAGGGACCTGTTCAGAAGGCTATCAACATCACCAATATCAGAGGGACCTGTTAAAGACTGCATTCAAGATACATCATGCTACTTCAACAAAGTTTTCAAAGGTTGCTTATCATCAGAATTATAATCAAGGCTACTTCAACACCAAGGATAAAAGAAGCTTCACAAACATGGTTCTTCAAAGTTCTTCAAAGTTCTTCATATTTTAAAGGGACCTGTTATATATAATTTCATTTCAAAGGGACCTATTTTGGACAGTGAAGATCAGTCATATTTGGACAGTGAAGATCAGTCCTACCTGTGCATGCCAAATCAGCCATTGTCAACCAACAAGTGTAATGTATTGGTGAAATTTTTATTTTTTACATTTAAAATTCTTGAATTATTTTAGTGTTAAAAATGATGATTATGATTGCTTGTTATCAATTTCAAAAACCCCTATACCCATCACCCTTGTAACATTCCTAACTACTCAACTCTGCTATCACTCTGCTATAATTTCTCATCACACTTTAGCCTATTGCCATATTCCTACTATGGTTTTCAAACCTTTTCCTACACCACTCATCAAACCTTGTCATCGATCCATCATTTTTCAATCGGCCAAATACCAACAAGTAGTGGATAAGTTGTTCCATTGGAAAGACAAGTGGTAAATCATTGGAAAGACAAGTGTTAAATGATTTCATTCATTTTGAATGTGGGAGTTATAAAACATTCTTTTGACCCAAGTCGGCTCATGAAACATATATCCATTATCATCACTACAGCACTCTTTATATGTATATGGTGTTCTCATGATTGCACATATGCAAATCAGTACCGCTCCTCTGTCTTTATGATGTGAATGCACCTTCAACTCTACATTATCATTATAGCAATTGGGTGAAGGTTGGCTGTTAAGTTTTCACTTTATAAAACTCTCAGCTCATAAAGTGCGTTACCATGTGAGTGTTCAAACTCTGAGTTTTCAAAGAGGGCCGAGACAATAGGCGCTACAAAGGGAGAGCATAGCAAACAGGCTTACCACGAGTTTCTATCGCCACCCAAGCAATTAAAGAAGGAAACCTTGAGAATCGAGGGCATTACCAGGTTAGCTAAGTGGAACGTAGGAAAAGAGGTAACACATTGAAAAAAACCCTGATTGAATTGTTAAGCATAAACAAAAGGGTTAGAGTAGAGATTTTTTTAAAATGACCAATAGAGCAGAGCCTGAAAAATTTGATAGCTCACAATATCATGAAGTTGCATCACGATTTTAAGGGAAAGACACTGGTTGTCTTTTCTAGAGAAATTCAATGGAAACAATGAAGAAGTTACAAAGCAATTTGCATTTTCCTTCAATGGAGAGAAAGCATTAATAGGAAACTTATCTTTTAGGATTGCAGAGGATACCATAGCACAAACATTGTGAATCAGTCCAGAAGGGGAAAGTATTTCAAAACCAAACAATTTAGGAAGAAATCATGGACTCAGTTTATGTCTAGGTTAAGGGTTTCCTCTGTCAATTGGAAAAAGGGTGTTCCCAAAAGTTGGCTAATTCACCCTTGGGACGAAATGGTATACATTATTCAAAAATTTGTTACATGTGAAGGACGTTACAGTATAGTATACCTATATCACATCAAACTTCTATTGCACTTAAAAGGTCAATGCACCATCAGTTTCCCTAGTTCCTCTTATAGAGTTTGACTAAAATGTTAAAGACCATTCATAAAAGAAAAGGTAATGAAGGTAAGAGTTTGTGTCATTTTGGGTTGATCAAAATTATAATTGAATTTGAGTTGCAGAGGAGAGGAAAAACATGGAAATAATTTTTAATTGCCAATCAAATTAAAGAATATGAACAGGAACAGCAGCAAGAACACACAGAGTTTATGCTTGATATTGATGAAGAAATCCCTGAGCGTAAGTCAAGCAATGTTCCTCAACCCAACAGTGGTGTAAGGACAAGAAGGATGAGGCAAGAAACTACCAAGGATATTGAAAAAGATAAAATCTTCACTACTTATAAGAGAAGGTCAAGGAGAATAAAAAGGAATCAAACACAAGATGATCAACGAGAGCCGAATGCAGATGCACCAATGGACATTGAAAACAATACTAATTCACAGCCAGAACAGGAAGTAGAAATGGAAATCGAGAGTAACAAGGAAGAAAGGAAAGAGCCAGTACCTACAAACAAGAAACAAAGTAGGTTAGAGAAACAAATTGAAGAGCTAAAAGAGGAATTGATAGAAGCAAACATGTTAGAGAAGGTCATAAATAAGGAAAATGAAATGTTGAGAGCTCAAAGTAAGAAGACTCAACAGAAAAATGAGGAACTGAAGGAGAAAATCAAAGAACTTAATACTGAACAAATCGAAATGTGCAAATGGGCGACAAAATGGTACACTAAAAAAAAAGCTCTCAAATAAAAATATAAGAATCTGAAACATGAGTTCCAAGTTCAGAAGAATGCTCAAGTTCAGAAGAGTATAGATGTTTTGTTACAAGCAGCAGAGGCACAAGCAGGAATAGAATATAAAGGGAGCACATCAGGGTTAGCATGAGGACATGCTAAATCATTGAGCTTGGGGGAGATGTTGGTACTATTTTATTGCCATCCTTTTCTTCTAAAAATCCATCATTCATCTATCATTTTCTCCCATAAACCCCTCATAGTCCATTGAAATTGATCAATTAATCATTATAATTGTTATTTTACATTAAATTTGATTTGTGGATTTTTATGTTAAAAATTAGAAATTTTCAACAAATTTACAGGATGTCATGACTTCCTGTAATTGGTTTATGTTGTGACACGTGGCATGATAGGAAAATCAAAACAGAGGATAAGGACGTGATCTAGGATGTACATACATGGTGAAAGATCTATTTAGCATCGAATCTGGAGCTCCTGGATACATGGTCAATGCTAGTCAAACCCAACCTTTTTGGTCATAAAAGCAGCAAAAAAAAAATCAGTTAAGATTAGGAAAAAAATCGCCTTTTTGACTGTAAAAGCAGAAACATCTACGTGATAATGTATTTACATTCGATTGTAAACCTTAAGGAATGTTAGTGAACGAAGGATAATAGACATTGAGTAGACTTAAGACTACGTATTGTATTGTTATCAGAACTCTGTTCTTGCATGTAATTGATTTACAGACTTTAATCACAGGTAGTCTTTCATCATTCCAGTGTTTTATGTGTTAACAGTTTCATCATCTAAAGTTTTCTAAGTGTACCATCAACGTGTGGACGGGCCCTACGTGGGGACCGGTATACTTTCATTTCATTTTCATAGCATTTAAACTTCAGATTTGAATAGCGTTTGATGCCATTTCTTTGCTTGTGAATTAATTAATTCAATTGGAAGTTCTTGTGAGTGTTATTGTATGATTCATGGTGATAGCTTGAAACTTGAATTGCTAAATTATTGAACAAGATCTTGTAAAAGATTTAATTGAGCACTGAATTTCAAAGTATCTCTGTGGACTCTGTTTTCATGCATTTGAGTTTTAGTATGCTTAAAAGAGTCTTTAGTTTTCATGAATTTGATTGTTAGGATGCTTAGTGTGTTATCGAGAAAGAGTTTTTGTGAATGATATCCTTGTAAGCGGATTGAAAAATCAGACTAGTAACACGCTGTGTTTTTAGAACAGTTAATTAAATTAGATGATCTGAGTGTTTAAAGTGTGAAAGGAAACATATTCCAATCTCTTGTAAAAGAGTGTTGTAGCCTATCACAGTAGACACTTATCTAAGCAGATGAGATCCTTTTAGGTCTATAGATTGTAGACACGTACCTCTAAGTTTACCTACCTTGGTTGACATTAAATTTAGTCTAATATATACCCCTGGATTGGTCACTACAGATGCTCAAAAGCAAAGTACTTCTGAGGAAGATTCTCTTAAATTCAATAAAGGTTCTGAAGCATCTCTTCAAAACCCAAACACTCAAAAAGAAAAAGAAAAAGAGTCAATCCCCACAACTCCTATACTTAAGCAACCTACATCTTCATCCACACCTCCTTTCCCTAAAAGATTACAAATTGACAAAGGGGTGGAAAAACAAATCTTGTTGTTAGACTATGATTTTATAGATGAATTAAAGAATGTTTGTATCAAGATTCTCTTGCTACAAGCCATTAGAGAGATTCCTATTCTAGCAAAAACAATAAAGGAGTTGAGTCTCAAAAGACTAGGAAGGAAACCAAGAGATACAAGAAGAATCCACCTAGTAGGAAAAATTGCAGATATCATGATAGGAAAAATTACCATGCAGAAGTATGTAGATCTCGGTAGTCCAATTGTCAAGGCACATATAAATGGAATAGAAATTCCAAACACTTTGATTGACTTAGGGGCTATTATCAACATTATGAGTAGACAGACTATGGAACAGCTTAAACTTCCTAATCTTGCTTTTACACCTACCTTACAGCAACTTGTAGACCGATCAATAATCAGACCAGATGGTGTATTAGAAGATATTTTAGTCTCCTTAGATTATTGGGAATATCTAGTATATTTCATGATTTTGACTCCCAAGAGTAATTTAGGAGGGCACCCACTTATCTTAGGAAGACCTTGGCTAGCCACAGCTGATGCTTTCATTGGTTGTAGATCTAGGGATATGTACATTTTTTATGGTAGTTCGACAAAGAAATTCAATTTGTATCCTCCAACAAAAGCAATTAGAGAAGTGGGAGATAATGAATGGGTTAATGATGAGGACACTATACAGCTTGTCTTTACCATTTCTGAAATCAGTGAACATAGTCAAATTCTAAACACATTAGAAAACTTTGAAACATCTTCAGAACATGACCACACACAATTTCAGTTAGATTCCAACGTTGAGTATTTATCATCAAGACAAATGTCTCTTTACTCTATGGAAGAGTTTGGTAGTTCCACCATTGAGATTTTTCCAGGTTAAACATTGAATATCAATAAAAATTTGGAAAAGTCACAACAAGAAGAGCTAACCTAAATCTTGCAAAAACATTCTACTACATTTGCATGGGAGTATACTAATATGAAAGGTGTTGACCCTAAGACTTGCATTCATCCCATCTACATCGAGGAAAACAGTAGACCAATTAGAGAACCCCAGAGAAGGATGAACCGAAACCTTAGGGAGATAGTGAAAGAAGAGCTCCAAAAAATACTCAATGTAAACTTCATTTATCTAATTTCAGATAGCCGATGGGTTTCTCCTTTGGTTATAGTACCTAAAAAGAATGGTAAATGGAGGGTATGCATTGATTACAAGGAATTGAATAAAGCAACTTTGAAGGATCACTTTCTTTTGCCCTTTATCGATCAAGTATTAGGTATATTAGCAGGCAAAAAGTACTTTTCATTTCTAGATGGTTTTAGTGGCTATAATCAAATTCAGGTAGCACCTGAAGATCAAGATAAGACCACATTTACCTGTCCATGGGGAACTTTTTCTTATGGAGTGCTTCCTTTTGGATTATGTAATGCACCCGCAACATTCCAAAGAGTAGTACTATTTGGTTACAGGGAAACTACCTCCACATTTATTTCCTGGTGAAAGAAGAAAGATTATTCAGGAGAGTTCAAAATATTCATGGATTTCTAACAAATTGTTTAAAACAGGGCCAAATCTTGTGATCAGAAGATGTGTTAGGGAAGATGAAATATCTGATATCCTCAAAGCATGTCATGATGAACCATGCAGCGGAAACTTCACTAACAAAAGGACAGCCTATAAAATCCTCTCTTTGGGATATTATTGGCCATCCCTTTTCAAAGATGAAAAACAGTATGTCAAAATGTGTGACAGCTGCCAAAGAGTAGGGAAACCTATCCTTTCAAATGAAATTCCATTGCAGCCACAAGTGCTCATCAAACCCTCTGAAAAATTGGCTTTATATTTCATTGGACCTATTAACCCACCATCTAAACAAAAAAAGTATATATTGGTATGTAGTGATTATGTCACTAAATGGGTAGAAGCCAAAGCATTATTTTTTGCTACTGAAAATTCAGTTGTTAGTTTTCTTTATGATGATACTTTTACTCGCTTTGGTGTTCCAAGATAAATTGTGACAGATCAGGGAAGTCAATTCACATCCAACCTAGTGGAGAAGCTAATGGAAGAATACAAGATCAAACATAGAAAATCTACTCCTTACCATCCGCAAGCAAATGGCCAAGTGGAGTCTACAAACAAAGTTATTGAAGGCATGATCACCAAAATTGTTCATCTACACAAAAGAGATTGGGTAGAAAGGCTTCCTAAAGCCTTGTGGGCCTACAAAACCACATGGAGGAATACAACGGGACATTCTCCCTATGAACTTGTTTATGGGAAAGAAGTCCTACTCCCCATTGAGTTCCAAGTCAAAACTTTCAAGATGGCAGTTTAGCTAGGGATGGATCTATCAGAAGCCCAAAAGCATAGAATGGAGCAGTTAAATGAGCTAGATGAGATTAGAAAAGAGGAAATCCTAAGAACTAGTCTAGTTCAATATCAAAGAGCTACGTGGCATGAAAAATACATCAAGGAGAAAAAGTTTCAAGAAGGAGACTGGGCATTGCTATTTGATTCCAATTTTAAAGACTTCAAAGGTAAATTTCAGACTCATTGGCTTGGGCCATATGAGATTGACAAAGTCTTTAGCAATGGAGTGGTAAGAATCAAAACTATTGATGAATTTCAAACTCCTCTTATTTTGAATGGTCACCGACTAAAGATCTACCATAAGCCACTCTCAAAGGAGGAATTTGTCAAAATATTTCAAGATAGTTCCGCAATAAGGCCGGTGAAGAAAAATTCTTCTTCTACACCAACCTAGCCTTTGTTCTTTCCTGTTTCTAAAAAAAAAATATGTGTATAAGCCTAAAAACCAATCACTGATTGGCAGTATAATATAGAAAATACAGGGCGAAAATCAAGAACTCCTGACGCCCTATATTTTCCCAAAAAAAATCTCCTCTCATTATCCATAGTTTCATTCCATCTCACTTCACTTCATTTCCCCTCATTCCACTCCACTTCACTTCGTTTCATTCTACTCAACCCATTTCATCTCACCAATAAAAGTCTTTTCATGAACAATTTTCTCATATATCCATTTCCATTCAGTCATATGATTGTTGTGTCAGTTTCCATAGCTGAACCCAGTTTCCATAGTTGAACCCAATTTTCATAGCCAAAAGCAGTTTTCGCAGCCATCACTCTGTTTTTCAAAACTGACAGTCAAATGTTAGTTAAATAATCATGAAATCAAATGCAGGTATGACCAAGGACATATTATGAAGACATGAGGCACATAAAAGCATCAACAAGGAGCAGCTGATCAAAGATTAATGGACAAAAAGTGACAAGAATTCCAAGGTATGAGTAGAAATTTATTTCAAATAGAATTCAAAGCACATTTTTACATAGTTATAAAACCATATCTCCACTATATGAAATGATTGGCATTGATAGCCTCATAACCGTTCCACGACCTACAATTCCTCCATGAACCATGCATTTATTTCTCAAACAGCCTCATGATTAACCCTCATATTTAACTTGTGTTGGTTGTACCTTAACACTCCAACTATAATCATGAGGACGTGGTCGATTTGATGACAACTCCTCTCCGCCGCACAAATTCCTTAACCATTTCATAAGCATGTTTACGTCTACTTCGCAGCCATTCAGTTTAAAATTCTGTTGGGTTCACTTTACTCCCCTACTATTTTATTAAAGCCACGGTTGCATTTCCACCTTGTTCATATAAGTCTCTGCTCCATTCCGTGAATTCACTTCCACTACCTGTTTTCTATTTTCCATTTATAGTGACTGTTTTCTTCTCCATAAACCCTGTTCACCACCGTTAACCCAGTTGTCTCACCTTCGCTAAAACCCTTACTCACACAGACAAATTTTAAGATGGAAAGAAGGATGGGTCTATTGTTGAGAGAAGAACCAGAAGGGCCCAATTTTATGGAAGGGTACCCGCAAGTGAAAAACATATTGAAAAAGGCAAGGTGGCTAGGGTTTATTCAAAAATTCAAGGGCTACAACAAGGAGATTACAAAGACTTTTGCGAGGTATTTTAATGGCCTGGAAGTTGGAGACCTCAAATTTACAGTCACCGAGGCATCTATAGCAGCCACTACAAAACTTCTGCAGGAGGGTGAACGCTGGTTCAAGAACAAGAGCTTTGATGAGAAGGATTGGAGGGTTATCCTACAAAATCCAGGTATGGATGTAACTATTTTTAAATGAGGAATCCCTATCCATGCTTTAGAAGAGAAGTGGGCCAATCTATTGTTGATTATTCAAAAGTTCATTACCTGTGAGGGATGTTTTGGATCAATGTATATGTATCACACCCGCTTGTTGATGAATTTCTTAGAAAACCAAACCCTCAATTTCCCCTACTTCTTGTTAAATATCCTGAAGAAAATGTCCACCACCATCCAAAAGAATTTGGAGGACGTAGAACCCCATTTGTATCACCACGGCCTTGTGAAAATCTTGATAGAAAAACAATTAAAAGAAAATAAGGACACATGGCAGCAGTTTTTGGTCAAAAATTTCTTTGAAGATCCACAAGAAACCCCTGAAAGCAGCACACCTAGGAGAAGCAGAAGAAAGAGAACAAGTGATAAAATTCAAAGTACTCCTACTAACATAGTTGAAGAAACTAGTAGAGAAGAAAGACTATCTAAAAGTAGGAAGGAAAAGACTAAGGATAAAGAACAAAGAAAACCAAAAGGAAAAAGAAATATAGAAGTTGTATATCAAGCCCCAGATCCTTCCCAAAAAGAAGATCACCAAACACTGTCTAAAAGACTAGCTTATCTTCAGGAACAGTCAGCTGCAGCCAAGAAGAAAGGAAAAGAAAAACAGAGTAGGGAGGAAAAAGACACTAGTCCACAGCATGTAAGGAGAAGCTCCAGGCTTAAAGGGAAATTAAGGATAGTGCAAACCAAAGGACCTCACTTTATTGACTTGGGAGGGGAAACACCAGAGAAGCCTCCAGCAACTTCTCCTGACCGTAGCCCACACCATACTTCCATTTCACAGCCAGATTTTGACATGAGTCCTTCTAAGCCAGATTTCGAAATCAGTCCTTCTCAACAGGATTTTGGGGTTAGCTCAAGGAAAACTACACCCGAGATAGACCCGAATCAGAAAGAGATGTATGATTATGTATAATCCTTGGAAAAGATAGCCACAGGTCCAAGCACTTCATCCACTCAGCCTCACACAGTACAAGAAGCTCTAGTCCAATCATTGAAACAAGAAGTTTTTGAATTGGAGGTCTTAAATAGACACATTAAAAATGAAAATGAAACATTAAGGGAACAAATCAGATTGGACAAGATCATTCATGACAACACTATGTTACATCTTGGGCTGTGGCAGAAAAAGAATAGGAAATTGAAGAAGAAGTGCAGGAGGTTGAGTAAAGCACTTATCAACCTCAAATTCAGATGCTTGATGAGGAAGCCTAGGATGTTAGCAGTACCAAGGAAGAGGAGAAGAGGGCTGGATGTGCTGGCAGAGGTCTCAGAGCATATGGATTGAAGAGAGGATGGTCAAAATTTTGGTTGCATGGGGACATGCAACACCTTCACAGTAGGGGTATGTTGAGCCCTGAACTTGCATCTTTCCTATACACTTTCCTAGACTCTTTCCATTCACCTGGACCTACTAAGCTATCAACATCATTGCATATTAACCATAAAAGAGAATTTAAAGTGGTTTTTAACTATGTTTTGTGTCTGCTATTTGAACTAGATATTTGCTCATTGAGCTGCAGAATCATGTCACTTTCCGCAGTTGCTTCAAATTTCCGCAGCTGTTTTTGTTAAAGTCTACATTGTAGGTGTCATCAGGCAAAGTGAGCCACATGCGAAAGTTGGAAATGACTTGGACATGGACCGAGTCCTATTGGCTCAGTCGGATTCATCAGGGGAGGCCATGGTCAATGGTGGTCAAGCGGTGGTCAAACAGAAGAGTCCTATGGCAACAGGACTACGTTTCCAAGCACGTGAAAGGATTTTGTGGTCGTTTCTAGATCTCTGGAAGCACGCTGACACCTGTAGGCTGCCCACGATGTGAATCCAACAAGCCATTTTCAATAGATTGCATGATCTTGGCCGCCGTGATGCTAAATCCATGGATGCTATCGTTTACGTGTCCTCTGTCAGCATAGTTTACAGGAAAACAGTTATGTAACCTTTTATTATAAATAATGTGTTTCTATACGCATAGGAGTTAGTCTTTTGAATATAATTTTGCTGATAAAAAGCCCACTGTGCCATGACACTAGTTTCATTGTTGTGACTGCATTTTGAAATACATGATAAGACTATTTCTACATGATTGCATGAAGCGTAATTCTTGATTGATAGCTGTTGCCTGAGGTTGTGCAGAGGGCCCCTGCACATGCCGAGGTTTCATTTCTTATTGTTGTACAGTTTCATGCTGTGTTTCTTTATGTTTATTGCAAATATGCCATAGTTATTCACTTATGTATATTTCATTTACTATGGTACTAACGCTTCATTCTTGTTCATAATTTTACATGCTTTGTACATTGTTGTTAACGCTGATCAGTGTGCATGTTCCAAATTACAGTACGCCCGGGCATCTTCAAACATTTCCGTTTGCAAAAACTAGTGACATGGAATCAGTATTTCTGCTGACTTGCTTTTCTTAGCTTTTAATTCCAGTTCTGTTTTGTTGATTTCAGTTTAGTTCATTTGCTTTGTTAGACAGTTTAGATATCAGATTGCTCAAGTTGTTGATGATTACCTCTGAAAGCCATAGCTGGACTAACTGGTGAGGGGTTAGACTATGAATTGATGTGATTTGATTTTAGTTTACTTTTCTGCAATTAGATATCAGATTGCTCAAGTTGTTGATGATTACCTCCGAAAGCCATAGCTGGACTAACTAGCGAGCGGTCAAACTATGAATTGATGTGATTTGAATTTAGTTTACTTTTCTGCAATTAGATATCAGATTTCTCAAGTTGTTGATGACTACCTCTGAAAGCCATAGCTGGACTAACTCATGAGGGGTCAAACTATGAATTGATGTAATTTGATTTTAGCTTTACTTCACTCGCAATTTTTGGATTTCTTTGAGTGTAGTAGCTTAATTCTTTTCTTTTTTATTTAGACAACAGCAGGGATAATGGTTTCATGATCAGTAGTTCATTGTTTGTTTGATTAGAATAGTGGCACATTTTCATTTTCTTTTAGGAATTAATTTCATCATTAGTATGTTCTAAGACCCTCTGAACTTTGAAGTTTTGGAAATCATTATAAAGGACATAATTGCCTTGAAAATTTATATCCATACTTTCTTTTTTAGAGTAATCTTAAAACTCAGGGATAGAATTTCCATTTCACATTAGGAGATAAATGAAGATAAAAACCCCCAAAACAAAATAAAAAATCATAAACGAAAAAATGTAAGAAATAGGTTATCTTGCACATATAGTGCACCACACTTCAACAGTTTATGACTCCTGGATTGACAATTAATATAGCAATTTAGGACTCTCTAAATTGACCAAACAAGGATCCAAGCTGGAGGAATGACTTTGAATCAGACACAATGGTTGTAATTTCTTCTTCTATTCAATAAAGTATTTGAACCTTTCTCCCATATGTTTGTATTGTCTTATAATTCTTATATGTGTGAAATGTATCTGATTCCATTCACTTATATTCAATAGATCTTTTTCTTTGATCGATTCTTTGATTTCTATTTTTTTTTACAGGTACTTCTCAAGCGTATTAAGTATAGGAAGGAGTGACAGGATCGATACAAAGGAGAAGAGAGGAAAGTGGAACTACAAGTAGGTCTTCTCATCTTCTCATCTTATCTATTGCTTATAGGAAAAGACTAAAATATTTTAAATTGTTGTTCTAGATATGGCTACTTATCTAGGGAATTAGTATTTATTCATAGATACCAAATTCTCCAAAACAATACTTGTGTAACTTTCTTTACTAGCATAGTTCTAGCTTGAGTAGGTGTCCAAGTCAAGTTACAATTACGTGCCATATGTCCAATGTTATGACACTTGAAGCACTTTATGTTGTTCATGAATAAGAATTCATGACTTCTTGCAAAATTTCTTCTTGGAGATTGATGAGGAACATTATATTTATCTTTGTGATATGCCCTACAATCTTTTGCCATGTGACCAAATTTTGTATAAGAATAGAAATAACAAAGAAATATACTTTGGTACCTAGGAGAATAAGGTTTCCTTGATGTACTTCTGAAGTCTTTTTGCCTTGGGATCCTTTGATGATAACCATTGCTTCTTGCATCCTTGACACTATCAACATTTCTTCTTACAGTAGAATTTCTTCCGATGTCAACTTGACTCTTTCCTTTACTGGGAGCACCAACATTTCTTTCAGGCTTCCTCATGTCCTTGTTGTTTGAAGCATTATCATTCTTTCTTGAGGATTCACCTACATATCCAAGACCTTATTTATCAAGGGGAGACCTTTGATGACTTAGGATGTCATCTAGGGTTTGAGAGCTTTTCAAGTTCTTATTCAACAAGTCAACTTCCTTTTTAACAAAGACGATTTCTCATTTCAATGTTTCACAATATTCATCTTTCATAACTACTTTCATCTTCATTTCTCCCATCATCTTGGTTGATTCAGATGATTGGCCCTTAAGAGAAGTGATTTTTGATTTTAACTTGGTGATGTCATCATCCTTTTCTTCTAGTTGGTATATCATGGTGTTTCTCTCCTTTTCTACTTCATCAACTTGTCCTTCTATGAATGTCAAAGCTTCCATCACTTTCTCAGATCCTTGTGTTTGTTTCCTTTCTTCTTCTAGTTAAGATCTAAGGGAGGAGACCTCTTCCTTGTATGACCAATCTTTGCTTCAAGTTTGTTCAGGCTTTTGTGCCTTTGTTCAAGGTGGCTTGACAAGGTATCTTCCCATTTCTTTACCTTATCCAATTGATTTGTCATGGATATGACTTATTCATGATGCTTTCTCTTGTTTTGATGAAATTCTTCCTTAATCTTAGCGAGCTCCTCATCTATTTCCTGTACTTGAAGCTTCATAAGTTCAATTTCCTTCCTTGTCTTGTCCTGGTCACCAACTTATGTTTTCTTCTTAAGTTCCTCATTTTCCTTTTCCAAATTGTTAATCTCTTCCATGGTAGCCATAAGTTTAGTGATGTAGGTTTTAACCCCGTATAGAAATTACCTGCATACAAATTTTAAAAACATAAAATAAACAATAGCAAGAGCATAACACATAAAACAAATATACACAGAGATTTTACCCTGGATGCCAAAAATAGGACTAACAGATTGATTGGAAAGAATATAACACAGCCCAACAAGTGAGGAGATCTTCAAAATATTTTTCATTCTCTTCACCTTCTAGGTCTTCTTTAGCCTTGATGTTATCACTCTTATCTTCACCTTCCTTGATGGGCTTTGGATTTCCTTCTTGTTTTCCATCATTTTATTGACTATAGATCATTGTCAATGCTCCTTTTGAGTGAATATCATGAAGTTTATCCCATATGCCTTTCGCTGACAAAATTTTTTCAAAATTGGCCTTCATAGAATCAGGTAGCCCATTCAAGGTTGCTTTCATTGCTCTTGTATTATGTTCCTTGGAATATCCATCCATCATGTTATTATAAATCACTGATTTCTACACTTCAATCACTTGAGTTTTTAAGAAATTCCTCATTCTTGCTTCCCATATACCAAAGTTTCCATTGAAAAATGGAGCTTTCACAAATTGATTGACTTCGATTTCGGTGGTTGAGGGAGACACATATTTAGGAGGATTGGAGACTTTCTTCCTTGGCTAGGGCTTCAACCCTTGATGAAGACATCTAGGCTCGAACCTGGGATGTGCCAAGCACCTACCTGGACTTTAGTGAGGCTCCAACCTCTAAGGCTTTGACCCTATCTTATCCAATGCACCAACCTTGATTTTAGGAGCACCAACTCCAAGGACACCAATCCTATAGCTTTTCTTTGTCAAGATATGTTAAGTTGTTCTTCACATCTCCTAAAGTCTTGTTCAATGATCCCTGTCAATCGCCAACAATCCCTTCACTTAATTGTCACGTCATATCATCAATGAAAACTTTGTCTCATCGAAGGTGTCACCACTACTCTTCATTATATCCAAGCAAAGATCTCTCCAAGTCACCTCATGATGACCAATGCATCATGGTCTCCAATGATCTCCACAAATCTTCAATGTGTCTACAATGTGCAACACTAAGCTCTGCACCTTCTCTAAGCCTCTTCAAAGGTTTCTCCAAAAATGCTTCAGATATTCTACTCAAAGGCATGTGAGATAAGTTCTAAACAATACTTCACAGGTGCTCCAATAGGTCTTCAACCAACTTCAATGATGATGACTTCAATAGCTCTACACACAGTGTCCTTGATTAGTGTTCAATGACCCTTCATTACTTAATGACAACTTTGTCTATTGTAGAAAGGTTCTCCTAAAAAATTCATATCACCTCAACATATTCTTCATAAGATTATTCCATCAGGACTTCAACAATGTCCCCAAGATATCCTCTTTTCCTACAAGTAGTACAAGAGAAGGTTGCTTCAAATGTATACAAATCCTCAACGTCTACACCTTGATTATCCTCCTATGTGGGCTACCATAAGTCTATTTACTAGAGGTCTAATCTAGTTGATGATATTACATTGCAGGAGGTTTGTCCATTATCCGAGCTACCACAGTCAAGCTTATACCCTTTTTGAGTTACCACAATAGTATATTCACTCCCATAGTTACACTTATGAGCTACCACAATCATTGTATTAGATGAAACAGTCTAGAGGAGAGATCTGAGCTATGTTTATGCACCTAATCATCACTTTCCACAAGTCCGAGCTCCACCGAGGCTGCAATAGGTAAGGTTTGAAATATATATATATACTCCACAGGTCCGAGCTTATTTAGGCATTTAAACAATGATATGATCTTAAATAATTTCTGAAATAATGTTTTCCTATCCTCTTCATCCTCCTTTATCCTTATGTGATTATTCTCTGAAATCTTTACTGAATTCAAGGTGAAAAATGAAGGTTTAAACATATATTTATAGTGATTTTTGACTAAACATGAAGGGACATGTCTCTGATGCTAGCTGATATGAGTAGGCCAACTTAAGTTTGGCTCACTGTCCAAACATGAAAAATTAACTTCAAAAATTCATAACTTTCAAACCGCTTGGATTTTTTGGTTGTGTAATAGCTCATTGGAAAGGAAAAACTATGCTCTAAAATATGATGTAGGCCACATGGAAAGATTCTGCCTCTAAGAAGGTGAAAAATAATTTTTAATGTGAAAGGTCATTGTTTAGTGCAGAAATATAGGACAATAAAATTTTTCATGGATGGGCTTCTCATGGATGTGCTTACTTTTGTTTGGTTTCTTCATCAAGGCTCCTAGGCTCATAAATGTCATCATGTCCCCAAGATAGTGATGTGTCATCAATCATATGTAGCTTGTAGTCTTTCATCATCATCGTATAGTCTTCCATTATCAATATCATTGGAGGTAAGGACATCTAAGATTATGGCTTCATAAGATCATCAAGACCATCAAAGGTAAGGACATTCATCACATAGGTCATCAAGAGCTCCTAGATCATCAAGGTACCCTTGGCACTTCTTCATTAGTGACTTGGCATCTTCATCAATGAAATTGTAGCATCTCAAGAATATTTTCCATCCTGGCTACTGCCATATTGACATCAATGACAACCTCGATTAAAAAATAAATAGCACGGGATATTTTTTTTCTCTACGATCAATTGGAATAGCGCGGGATTTGCCTTAAAAATTGTGCTTCCCTATCTTTGAGTAGTGCGGGATTTGCTTTAAAAATCATGTTTTTCATTGTTTACTCTAATAATTTATCTTTAGTGCACCCAATAAGCGCAGATCTAACCCCCATATTATGTGTTGCAACTGTTGAGCTATGGCGAGTTGAGCTGGCGAGTTGGCATGGTCGAGCTAGTAGTTTGAGCAGTCAGAAGAGCTTTTCATTGGTGGTGAAGGAGCATGCAAGACTGTAAGACCTTAGAGTCTAAGTGTCCATATTTTGAGCATTCGATCAATGCACCGTTCAAACTAAAGGAGATGTGGTGCATGTTTGCGTAAGGATTTTTTAAGGCAGGGGAAATTTGTGGGTGCTTGTGATTTCAACACATCCGAGTGTGTAGGGTGAAGGTACAATTATTTATTATTTAAGTTGATGGTAGGAGAGTTGATATTTGTAGTGTTCTGGATCAAAGACAAATTCATGGTGTGCTTTCTAGTTGGAGAGTGAGATACGAGTTGTGGTGCTGGTGGCGACAAGGATTGTTGATCCCTAGTGTGAGGATCGTTGGTGTGGCAATCGAAATCGCTAAGTCTGCAGCGGCAGTGCTCATATTTGTAGATCGACCCTAGAATCAGTGAATCTGGTGATTTGTGGTATCACCGATTGATCTGAAATGGGGGTTTAACAACTTGTTATGCTTACAAGAACCTCCCACTCAAAGCTTGACAAATAAATGATCTAGCTTATGTATGACATTTGCAGAATTAAATGCTTAAGACAGGTGTATGTTGTTTGTTTTTAACTGTTTAAGAGCTTTAAGTCCATGCTGATATTAAACACATATAATAGTCATATAATGCAGCAAATAAACATCAACACATAACATCAAATTTAATCTAGGAGTTCACCCAAATATCGTGGGCTACGTCTCCTTGAGATTTTGTCATCTTAACTTAGCTCTTTGGGATTACGATGAAGTTTCTTTTATAAGTTCCACACTTAACTCCAAAGGTTACTAAACTGAACCAATGGGCTTAGAATACCATCTACATCCCTATCATGGTTGTCATCACTCTGCAAATAGATCTAAGCTCCCTTAGACTTGATTCCTTCAATTAGTGCTCTGAGCTACCCTGAGCTTCTTAATGGCACTAACTCCTTTAGAATTATTTAACTATCACTAAAACCTCTTCTACTGTCTCCAACACATATCATACACCAACAATAGACTGATAATTTTCTCAAAATGAGCACTGCATCCCCAAAATAGGCCTTCCTCCATGGTTGGCACTAGGCTACCTGAAACTTCCCTGTAGCATCTCAACCTTTAGAAGTCTCCAAATTCTTCTACAAATCCCTGCAATGGATTAAAAATGCTCATTATAGTCAGGAATGACTATTGGTTTGCTGAGAATGAGTACTGGTAGCTCCTACAACTGCCTCCAACCCCTAGTGGCCCTAAGCTCCAAGATCTTCCTGGATGAAAATCT
>Ga0181464_1000212_pt2 | contig 17767 bp, 21 predicted proteins | sample InSIn2gowninarea_FD_119074 | JGI IMG/M metagenome (GOLD analysis project Ga0181464, IMG submission 119074) | Clean room microbial communities from NASA Spacecraft Assembly Facility at Jet Propulsion Laboratory, Pasadena, California, USA -... ...
AATTAAAATTAAAAATTAAAAACACAGAAAATAAAACTTGCAGACAACACAACAACAATGAAACAAGACATAGTCATGGAAAATTTGCATTGTAGTGCAACTGCAACAACGTTAAATGATCTTTCAAGAGAAACAAAGAAATCAAGAAAATTTGATCCATTGATTCAATTAAGATCAATGAACAAACTAGCACATTTGTCAAAGTTTTAACACAAATAAGTGACACATCTATTTTCGATTTTTCATCATGTGAAATAACTTTTTTCAAAAGAGACATTTGCTTGCTGAAACAAGTAAATCAAACAACACAAGCAAATAAGATTATGAAACTATCAACTAGTTTCGATAATGTTAAATATAGCGTTGCAAATGCCTATATTTGTAAACATTGCAAAAAAGCATTTGAAGATGACACAATCGCTAAATATACATTTCCTGAACAGATAGAAAGAAACAATGCGACTAGGACACTCACACAACTCATTGAACTGGAAGAAAGCCTAGTTGCATTAAGATTGTCTTTCTTGCAAATAAAGGAAATGGGCAATCGAAAAAAATCTGCAACTAGGCTTAATTGGAGGGGTAATCAATGTCCCCACTAACATTTCTAAAAATCAATCTGCATTGCCTCGAAATATAAAAGACACTGACACAGTGGCCATTGTTGTCAAAAAGAGTTTAAGATTCAAAATTCCTTATGCATTTGGCCGAGTTCGAGTTCACAAAGTAATGAAAGCATTAAAAACAATTGTGTAAAAGAATTCTCTATAAGTTGGAGAATGCTACCATAAATGACAATTGGAAGGAAGAATTCCTATAAAACCAAGAAGCATATGAAATTTCAAGTGAAGATGAAGATAGCGAACATGATAACCAAGAAATGATTAACCAGTGACAAAAACATTGGTTCATGGATTCATTGATGCACACACTGTCCATGACCTTGTAAGTAAACAAATTAATATTTCACTTGTTGCATGATACATGCCATTAGGGATTTTAAAATATAACTACTCAAAAGAGATGAGTTTCCCATCACTTTTCTATGGCAACAAACGCCCAACAGACATCTCCAAAAACTTTATGTATCAAAAGGTTTGTTAGTGGGAAGTCCTTCCAAAAACTACGATTTTTTTTATCATACAACTAACGTCTTCTATAAAGCAATTCACGTTATCATAAATCGGGTATTGAATACAATGTGGATTAGAATTAGAAAAGGCTAGTTAAAGGGCAGAAAACTTGCTGCGAAAGACGTTAAGTCAAAACCGAATCTCGATCACATTTTAAAGTCTAAAATTGGGTACATGGACTTAAAAACAATTTGCACTTCACCTAACTACCACCAGTAAATGCGCAACAAACTCTATGCAATGATTTGAGAACTAGGCCCACCCACTTTCTCTATGTCCTTTAGCAGTGCAAATCATCTCTGGGATCCTCTAATGAGTATGTTTAGACACATAAAACAAAACACTAGAAAACTAAGCACAAATGAACTAGACAAAAATGAGCCTAGCTCATTAATAAGAAATGACGTTGTTACTTATGTACATTACTATAGGTCTAGGAGATACGCACTACATCAATTGATATCTCATGACCACAAGTATTATGGAGAGATCAATGAATACTTCTATGTAACAAAATTCCAAAATCGGGGCAGTGAACACGAACACGACTTATTTTGGATAAAATTTGCACCAATCTATGGTCAAAATACAAACATTGAAATCGAAAATTTCGTTGACAAGTACTTGTCAACTAATTCATTGCTCATTGCAAAGAACCTTAGAGCTCTACAACACCATTGTTACACAAAAGGTTGTAGGAAGCATAGAAATTCTAATTGCAGATTTAATTTCCCGATACCACCAATGAAGGCAACAAAAATACTTGAGCCTCTTGAATTTGATAGCGATAAAACAAAAGCACATGTGAAGCTAATCTTTGAGGCAATAAACAGTACAAGATACAGTGAAAATGATACATTTGATAGCTTCTTGGATAGCCTTGGATGAGTACATAATGAATACATACATGTCATCCAATATACGCTAAATCGAACAACTATATTATTGCAAGGGAAACTAGTTGACACCTAGATGAATAACTTTGCACAACACATTCCAGGAATTCGGATTGAAAACATTGACTCCCAATTTGTACTTGATTCATATGCAACTGCAATGTACTGCAGTTCCTACATGATAGAAGAAGATAAAACACTCACAAGGACATTTAGGAACATACGTGAAGATCATCTCAGAACAAAATTTGACATCATGAATACCATTAGTTCTCTAGGGAAATATTTGGTCAACTTGCAACAAATGTCTGTACAACAAGCAGTGCATATTGTTTTATCGCTTCCACTAAATTGTACTTCATGAAAGTGTGTCTTTTGTTATCACTCATATTTTCCTTGAAATTCTTTGGAAGAGGAAACGGGTCCGAGGTAACCACAAACCAACTTTTAGGTATAGAATCTAGCCAATTTGTACCCAAAGAGGGCTCTCTCTTTAAGTTTTAGCTTTGTTTTGAAAGATATTAGGCTAGTTATGAAAGTTTATGGCTTTTGATTGTGTTTGGGTGGTGAAATTCAATAGCAGAGAGGTAGAAATGAGTAGTTTAGGCCATTGGGCTAATGGAGTCAAAGAAGATGGCTTAACTGGATTTGGTTTCTTAACAAGGGATGGTTTGAGAGGGAAAGATATTTAAACAGGGAACATATAGAGACTTAAAAAAGATGGAATGGACTCAAAAGGGATGAAGGGAAATTAAGAATCCTTCATCATATTTTAAGAGAGGGAACTTGGATGATTGCCAACAAAGAGCAATTAAGAATTCTTTACTAAATAATCAAAGTGAATAAACTAGGAAACATAAGCAATTAAGAATTCACTGTTTATGCCAATTTATAGGAAAACATTAAGAACAAAAATAATTGAAAACAGATTGCACTCAAGCACTTTCTGAATTATTCTTTTTCGTTTATCATTCATATATGAAACACAGTTGATATAACAAACAAGAAAACTTTAAAACATGAGATATATAAGACTTATTGATCCGGTGTCTGACTCATGAATCCTGTGAAAAGTCCTTTGCATCAATTCTTCATCCAGCTAGCCTTACAATATTTTGTCCAACAGCACTTTATTCCAAGATAATCAATGTTACAGTATTCTCTAAGAATCCACCCTCAATACTCCAATTGAGGGAGTATGTATACAAAAACTTTACAAAAAATATCTCATAACAAAGTGAGATATATTCTAGGATGACTATGAATAAGTTACAAGAAAAATAGAGACAAATGGTCTCTTAGATAGAAGAAAAGGAAAAACGACATTGTGTTATTCCTATTCTTGTGAGTGTGCTGGAGGCAGGCCCTATGGTATTGCTTATTGTTGTCTTCTTGGTAATTCTGTGTTGGCTGCCCTATTTTCAGTGATACTCTTTACCTGCTGTGATACTCTTCGACCTGTTTGATCTCTGTTATCGTTTTTACCATTACTTACAGTAGTAAATAACCAACATGTACATCTTACCAAGGATAATTTACAAAATTTATAACATTTCTTCCCACCATTGTGGTTCTGGCATTCTGGTTCTTTGAAGTTTTCTTAGGGTCTCATCAGTTTCGGTGTACTTGAAAAAGGTAGGCTGAACTGGAAACAAGTGCTTTATTTCATGCTTGACATAGAATAAGTTCTCTAGACTGTCATAGAGAACTCTGCCTGTAGGCAATGCTTTTGATGCGGATGCACTTGTTTATGAACTTGCCTAGTTGCTTTCATATTGATTCAATTTCTCCACAGTCTATATGCCTCATCAATTTGTCATTAATAACTAAAGGACTAGGCAACCCTTTACTCCGCAAAATATCAAATTTCTTCATGAAAGCATTAATTTCTTCCTGCATGTCATGGTATCTTCTTTTTAAATTATGTATCAGAGTCCTTTTAGTTAAAACCCTTTTGACTTCTAGAATTGTTTTTGTTCTGTCTTGAATGCCCAGTTCTTCAAGCTAGTACTTATTCTTGGTATTCAAAAACTGTATGAGCCTAGTGGCTTCCTCAGGCATATTTCCTAACTCTGCTCTTGTCTTTTGCACCTCCTCTCGAGCTGCCTTTACTAAATCAATTTGCTCAAAAATTATTTGGATTGATGGCCAAACATCATTTATTGACTGAGTGATGTTGGCCCAAAGAATTTTCCTAATTTCTGTCAAAGGTTTATCAAATGTGAGATCCTTTTCTAATGATTTCACTCTCTGTTCTAATCCTTTAATTTCCCTTGTCCTTTCTGCAACATTTATCTTTGAGAGATCATACCTTTGCTCCAAGGTAGCATATTGTTCTTTTACCTTTTGCAGCTCTATAACTTGGAGCTTCAATTCCTCCATTGAATTACTAATTCATCTGGGCTAAGACCTGTAATTCCTGCTTGTGTTGTATATGATGTTGTTGTTGTTGTTACTGCCTCTGCTATGACTACTAGAACATTAGGTTCTAGATTTGTTCCAAGGGTGGAAGGGACTGCAGTGGAAACTACTGGAATCACATTAGGAGGCTGAGAGGTCGACTCTCCCTACTTATCCTTCAATGATTTATCCAATTCTTGTTCAGTTTCCTTTAGTTGCTCATTAAGTTTCAGGACTAAATCCATCAGCTCTTCTTCAGTTCTTTGTTGTATCACCTCAACTGTTTGTGGGTGTCTTGAAGGTGGCATTTTCAATTGCTTCTCAAAGCAGCAATGTCTTCATCCTTCTTTTTTATTAGGGCTTCTGCAGCCTTCACATCTTTGGGATCATGACCCAACCCAATGATCAATTCTTCTAATGTTTTGATCCTGTTGTCTTTATCCTGTGAAGAGGCTTTCTCTAGCTGTAGTTGGGTAGTTGTGTTATTCAAATAATTTTCTAGCCTTTGGGCCATCATAGCCTTACCAATCAAGGTGGAATAAATCATCTCTCCAGTTTGTTTGTGCAATTCAATTTGATCCAAAGGATGAATATCCTTTGCCATGACCTTAAAATTGGTTCTCAGATAGTCTGTTGTTGATTGAGGCTATTGCGCTTTAGGTTTGAAATAACTCATTATCATCTTACCTTCCTTGATGTCATAGGCTGACATCAATTTGTTTTAATTAGTGGGAGCCATTTTCAAATATTGATTATAAACCTGAATCCTTAATGGATCATTTTTGGCTTTTATTTCCATAAATGTCTTCTTGATATCTGAAGTATCCTTTCCTAGTGATCTAAAAGATGATACCTCTGCACTTTCTTGTCTTTCTAGCTCTTGTCTTTGTGATATAGTAGATGTTCCACCTACTGGGAATGTTTGATGACTATCTTTTCCTTCTTTCCTTTGACTATCAGTAGTCTCTTCAAAAAATTCTTCCTCTGAAAGAGGATTTAACCTTTGTCTTTTTCACCAGGCTGCACTGAGGGTCCACTGGACGGGGTAGCTAATTCCCAGTCTCTTTTCTTATTCCTTTCCTCATTCAGAGGAGTCTACAAAATCGGAGGTTCTCCCACATTGCCCTGAGTTGGGGGAGTTTGCATTTGGGCCTGTTCCTTGGAAGTTTCAGGCTGTTTTGACATTGTATATTGCTCAGTAGACTGTGTACTAGTCTTTATTTCTTTGCCCTTGGAGGTCTTTGTGGCTAGTGTATTAATCTATTGTGAGTGCCTTTCTGAGGTCCCAGCTACTGAGGCACTTATTCCTAATATTTATCTCTGAGAACTACCATGTACCTGCCCAAAAGAATCTAAGTCAAGAGTCTTTTCAAGATCTCTCATTACATTTTCAATATTAACTTGTTCACTGTCAGCAATTACTAAGGTCCCCTCTCTCCATTCATCCATATTGGAAAATTGTTCAATTTTTGGGATCTTATGATGCATATAGAGGGACAACCTATTCTTCATTCTTCTATCACAGATAAAGCCCTGAGGCTTATATGGGGACCAACCAAAACTCTTTTGTAATCTAGGGTAGTCTTCTAGAATTATTTTTGTTGCTTCTCTACTGTTGCAGACAAAAGGGCCTATTTGATGTTTGATCCTTAGTTGTGCTTTCTTTTTGGCTTTAGTAAAATGGATCAAATCTGCATTACACATCTACCTATAGTATTCCAATGAAAACAGTCGCATTGGAACATACTTTGGTAACTTGAAGGGGGCAAGCTCACAGCCATATATTATGAATTCTGTGAAGTTCCGGTATAGATACCAGTCTCCCAATTTGTACTACTTGGCAAGTTGAAGGGTCTTTTTAATATCACCATTGATCCTGGGGGGGAACCCTTGTCAACAAGGTGGTTGTTGGGTTAACAAATAGGTCAATGAATTCATTATAGGAGTAAGGGGTTCCAAAGAAATCATGGAAGACTACAGACCAGAAGATTACAGACCTTGGATTTCCTCTGGTGTCAAGTTTCAAGACAGGGAATGGGAAATTGTCTGACTGATAAAAGAGCATAAGATGGTATATAAAGGTGGAGTACTTGAAAACTCTTTCATTTTCCAGTCTCATGAACTAGTCATGAATCTTGTCAGCAATGTAGGAGGTAAAGTCATATTTGACAGCAGGGGGTTGTCCAGGAGTAAAAATTGACAACAGTACTAGGGTTAACTCATCAACAAATTCACTAGTATTGAAACCCATTATTGATGATATCATGTCAATTATGAGTTGTCCCATATCTGTGAAGAAAGTTTGCATGTAAGGAGGTGGGCCATCAGGCTGATGCTTTGGTGACATGAAAATTTAACAGAGGCGAATGAGTTCCTCTTGGGATAATTTAGCTGATTTCTCAAGTAAATCTCCCATAGAAAGGGGAGTCAGGGCTTGACTAGGGTGAAACTATAACATTTCATTAGTTGACTCAGAAGTTATTGGAAAAAGTACTATTTCGCTCGGGGACATGACTGCTCGGGATTAGGGTCGTAATTGGCATGACAATGATGAATTATTTCTGGGAAAATACATACTGAGGGTAGAAAATACATAGGAAGGTTGGATTCCCACAGTGTTATGATATCAGAACCATATAGGTAGTTATCTCTACTTTGGCAAAAGACTTTTAGGTGATTTTTGTTAGTGATGAGGTGTTTTATCTGGAAGTCCTTATCTCCCAAAGGCAGATAGTCTAAATCTTTGTGGGGAGCATTTAAGGGTGCAACACTTATGGCCACAGGGGTTTCCATGTCTCGTTCTTGTGGATTTAGATGGAAACAACATTTCTCTATAAAAATGGGCAAACATAGGGTCTGAGAACTTATATAATGAAAACAATGACTAAATTGCAATGAATTTGGGCTTTTTCTATCGAATTACAGTGGAAAACGAGAACTTGAAGGGTTTTATTGGGAATTTGGATAAATACCTATGTTCAGGTGATGAATAGTAAAATAACAGGTGTTGGTAGTGGCTAACAAGTTCTGGGCTGCATCGGCTGTAAGTTTTTTGAGCAAGTTGGTGGTTGAAAACCTTGGGTAGTTTACCTTGACGTTCTTTGCATGGGAGCACAGGTTTACGGTACAAAACAATGAAAACAAAATTTGTTTTCTTTATTTACAAAGTCAAGGGTTAGCGGGGGTTTTTGGTTTTCGGGTGGATGACATCAGTAGGGAATGAAGTGACGTTTTTGTCGTATGCAGGAAAGCGGTAAGTGGTTTCGTATCACATCGCTTTTGGGGATGGGCGGTAACCAGCCAAAAGCAAGCGATTCCACAGGATGTGTGACGCGTGGCAAAGGTATGGGGAGAAAACCACTTAGTGATCGCATGCTAACGCGCGCTCACAAAGGGGTGCGCGATATTCATTAAGGCCGTCAAATATGAAGGACCTGATCAGACGGTCGATGGGGAGCTGAAGTGGCGGAAGGTTAAAGGTGGGCGGGCCCGATATAAATTAAAGGATTTAATCATATTAGGGGTGATGCGATTGGTTATTAGAGTTATTAATTTGTCCAAATGACATAGTTAATCCTCATTAAATGGTGGCGGAGTTGGGCTCTTAATTAACTACAGATTAGTTAATTAATCCCATTTATTATTTGATTTATGGTTATATTAACCATCAGGGCGAGATATGTAATTTTTCGGGATTTTGTATAATAATATAATACGGGCGTGGGTAATTTTATAAGGGATTTATATAAAATAAGTTATAAATTAATATGGTAATGTAATGAAAAGCGCCAAGTAAAAACATTAGAATTGTGTATTAAACTTAGGCTTGAATAGAAAAAAGGTTTTTGTGAGGTATTGTATAATTTTCCTAAGTAAAATAGGATTTTACTTAGGAAAAGACTTATGAAAGTAAATAAATGACTTACAGATGGTTTTAAGTGCTGAGGCTTTTAAATTATTGAGTTGAGTGTCTGGTCCCTCCAAAAGTCATAGAAATGCTCTGAGCCCCTCTAATTTTAGCAAATACCTTAGTATTTAGGGGGAATTAGTGAAAATTTAAGGAAAGATGAGAAGGAGAGTTAATTATTTGACCTTGCCTTGCTTGAAATGCTTCCAGTGTAATGTATGCCTTGCACTTGTGATGAAAGTAACAATTAACACATTTAAAGTCATTATCCATCACATGTAATTCTCTAACATCATCTACCTACCCTACCTACTTTAACCTAACAATTTTTCTTCTTTATTTGGGTGCACTTAAACTGGCAAACCCTTATCAAACTTTTCTTTTCTTTTACATGGAGAAATCTATCTAAATCTAGCCTTATTACATCCAAGGGCTTAGGTTAAACTGTTGAGCTCCTTTTATTCACTCTACCTATCTACTTATCTGCCAAGATTAAACTTTTTGGTCAGATTTTATTCTCTATCTCTAAAACATAAAATTCAAATATGAACTAGCCAAGCTTAAGCTGTTTGACTGTTCATCAATTGTAGCATAAGTTACAAGCTGCACACAATTGTTTATTACATAAGAGTAAAAAGTAGTGGCATTTAGACTTGCACAATTTCCTTGGTCTTTATTTTGGTGGGGTTCATTATCTTTCACTTTTTTTACCATCTTATTCTTTTCACCCTTTGATTTTTCTTTTAGGGTATACCTTCTTTACATTTTTAAATTTTTTTGATTTTTTGAAAATATGGAAAATTTGTGCAACAAGGAAAGGTATGAACATATTCATATCTCGTCAAGTCAATCATGAAATATGACACCTATTGGTATAGAAACATAACATCTTCATCAACGCATCTTTTGTGGATGAATGTGCATTTGTTCTTAAAAGAAAAAAGGACTTGCAAAAGGAATCAGATGACTCAGAAGACATAATGTGCCCATCAATAATTGACTACTATGTTCTACGACCTATAGCTATTGAACTTGTATGTTTAGCAGAATTTGCATCTACTTATACAAAGAAAGGACAAAAACACAGAAAATCAAGTGGACCATATGTCATTCGATGTGCCAGATATAACAAATACAAGGACATTGAAAATCATTGTAGAGAACAACTAATATTATACTATCCCTATTGAGTAAGTGAAATTACAATTAAGCAACATCACGCAAATTGGCAATCTGCATATCTTACATTCGAAGAAACAATGAAGGAAAACGAACAAAAGTTCAAATTGGTCACAATAGCTACATGGGGTGACATAAATGATGCAATGCACGCAATAGAAATAGAATTGAACAAATATTCAACCTAGATAGTTTGGAATTAAATGAAGCAGAAACTACAACATTTGACAAATCAATAGATGACAAATACGAAAACTATGACTTCCAAAATGACTTGGAACATTTCCAAGGTACAAAGAAGTTTGCTCTACGATCTACAAGGCCATATGAAATTGTCAAACAACCACATATACTTGAATACATAGAGTACTATGAGTTTATGCGATAATTAAACACAAAACAAGCAAGAATAGTCATTGATGTCGTAACAAGAAAATTATATAGACCAAATGAACTGATCTATTTGTTATTAGCAAGAGCTGTAGGAACAGGAAAGACGCACACAGCTAAGGCAATTTTCCAGTCCTTAGTACGCACACACAATGAGGCATTGCCTTATAACCCATCACAACTAATAGGAATAATCATTGCATACACCGGGAAAGTTTCTTTTAATGTTGGTGGTGTGACATTGCATTATGCATCCTATTTTCCCTTTAACAAAGAAGATTCCCCTCACTAAACAACGAAAAAATAAACACATTATCGAAGCACTTCCAACAACTACATGTACTTCTCATAGATGAGGCATCACTTGTTGGTGCAACAACGCTATACCAAATTGATAAGCGACTTCAACAAATCTTACACACACCAACTTCATACTTTGGTAATGTTGACATGATATTCTCTGGTGATCTCTACCAGGAAAACCCAGTAAGAGACTCTCTGATCTTTGAAAACCCAACAAAAACATAATTCCATATGACTTTTGGGCAGAGAAAATAAAATGTTATCAATTACACACAACAATGTGTCAAAAAGATGCATTGTTCATCAAAGTACTGATAAGATGAGATTAAACATGCAAACAGATCAAGATATTGCCTACATAAACAACAATTGTCATAGGCTCGCACCTTTAAGCCCATTTTTCCCATACATTTTGTATCGAAACAAGGATGTCCATACTCACAATGCAAAAATGCTTTCACTAACAGCAGGGGAACAAATAATGCTCACCGAAATTGACAACTACGAGATGCTAGATCGAGCTATTTTGCCTTTGATAAAGCAATTTCATTGCCATCAATAGTTACAGTTAAACAAAACATGTTGGTTGAACTATATGCAAGAAACTACAATACTAACGATGGATTGGTTAATGGCGCTGAAGGGATTTTCAGATCCTATTCATCTAATAACAATAGAACTGACATTGTCTGGATAGAATTTTCAGACATGGAGATTAGGAAATAACAAAGAAACAAATTCAAACAGTTATACGATATAAATATATTGCCAATTTGGACAGCAATATTTTGGATTGCAAAACCACTAGCAATGTCTTGTAACAAATTACAAATCACAATTCGAAAACAATTTCCAATCCAATTAGCCTGTGCATGAAGAATACACCGAACACAAGGACTGGCATTGGATCAGCTTGCATTTGACCTAATTGGTGTCACAAAACATGGTCTAGTCTATACTACACTATCATGTGTTAGGACTATCGACGCATTATACTTGATTAGCAAATTGGTGCAGCAAAACTTCCATGTGAAAAACAAGATAGTCAATGAAATGGCATGACTAGAAACAATTGGTGCATGGGAACTAGAATTCACAAAGAAGATATCTAATAACAATAATGTTTTATCAATCACAAGTCTAAACACACGTAATATACATGCACATCTTAGTAACGTGATCCATCACAAAGACTTAATGGACAATATGGTTCTCTGTTTTCAAGAAACTCATTTGCACATTCCACCAATAGACAAAGAGTCCTTGTCATTCAACTTTGCCATTGCACATTCTACACATGGCATACTTACTTGTAAAAACAAAAAAATAATCATCAAAGCAATAAAGACATTTTACAAGAACAAAACAGAACTTACTCTAATCAACATGTACTTTCAACAGCCAATTTGCTTAACGAACACTTATGCAGCACCATTTAAGAAAGTATCTACGATAATACAAATGATTGAAGAAGCAAAATCGCAAACTTCATATACCAATTGTGTTTTCTTAGTCATTGTTGACTTCAACATTGACATCCACTACAAATAGCTCGTAGCAAAATCTTTGTACAATTTATGGAAATGGAAAACTTACAAGAAATAACAAGTAAACTATCTTCGCAACGAAAAACAATAATAGACCATATCTGGACAACCTTGCCCATCAAACAATGTGAAATCAATGTGACATGGGCATATTGGTCTGACCATAGCATATTCTATGCTTTACTACATCTCTAACGACATTTTTTTGTGCAATCTGCTAAACATGCCATGAAACAAAGTCTATGTTTTCCACTTTTTTTGCATCTATTGTTTTCTCAAAGCAAAATCAATGTCACATGGACATACAAGCTTTATGTCTATTCTTACAAGATTTATAATGCAAACAATATGCTAATTGAGATTCATTTAATGTTTCTCTGCAAACAAAAACAACAGGAGGAGTCTCAAATAAAGGCTAAGCATCAAGAATGCAATCTGATCACGATACAAGAACTAAAGAGCCTCAAGTCAAAACAACCTTTCATGGTGATATCCTTGTAATATATAAAACAATACTTGATCAAGTACACATAATAGAATTGTTACGTGTTGATCTAGTTGATAGCAAAGGGGATATGGCAATTACACTGAATGTGCCACACAATCTCATCGTTGTTGTTGAAGCCAAACTTGTCATTGGCCAGGGAATTTGTATCAAAGATTTTAAGATCTCTGCAAAAACAATTTATGACCATGGAGACTGCACTTGCATATTAGTTCTACATGATAGAAGCATTGCAGAAACAATCCCATCCATCTACAAAGAGTACAAATTTGTACCAACAACAACAATCAAGCAGCTCACAAACACAACAACTCCATTTGTGACAAGCACAATGGTTGCCCTTGTAACGTATGCAAAGCAAATAGGGCCTCAATATGCACTAGACATCAAGGATGGCCAATCCGAATAAGACAAAGCCACAATATGTACAAATTCAATCATACATACTTTTCTACATTTACTCAAACAGATTTTAAAGCAATTACCTCTAACACTAGTGCATTTTGCAATTCAAGTTTATCTCTTTACTACATTTCTATCATTTTTCAATTCCATACAAAAACAAATTTTGAAACAAGAAACACCAATGGTATTGTTTTGAAATGTTGTTAGAGGAAAAGAACACAGATCACTACACACGTGCAAATCCACTTTTATAACAGTTGTAAATTCAAACATAGTACTTGCAGATCTAAGCAAGCTAATTGTCTCAACAACAAAAGTTATTTCATGTGTCACGAAATATAAATTTTGTTGAATTATTTATTGTCCTCCTACCATTTGATATTACAATATCTAACACTCAAAGTATACTGAAACATGAACCAGGTAGAAGGAATGCTAGCAATAGCAAACATTCATGCAGATTCTTTTGTGAAAATTTGCAATAGTTTCTCTTTCCTAGCAAATACATTTGGAACAGTTTCCGGGGATAAACTCCATTGTTCCACATGTAAACAGTCAACCACATATCGACGATGTCTACAATTGCAATGGATTTTCCAAACAGAGGCAAATGTTCAGTACAAGTGCATTCTGAAAACAATTTGCTACTACATCTTTGTCCATATTTAACAGATCTGACATATGAAAAGTATCTACAAGATGCTACTGATGTTACATACAACCTTCAAGAATTCCATGTACAAAGCAATTTTGTACTAGATAATTCAAATGTCATTTTGCATACAGAATGATGCAACTTCACTGTTAAAGAGAGTTGATCTCTTATGTTATCTTATGTGTCTGCCTGCCATGGTGCTCGCTCTCTCTTGCTGCCTTTTCATGAAATTTGTTCAAATTGCGGTGTTTCAGCATTTTCTTTCATAAACCATGCTCCATAGACCATTGACCTATCTAGCTAGAAATGGTCATGAGGATTTTCTGATGTTCACAACCTTGTTCCCATATAGTATATCAAGCCAAGACCCCATAACAGTTGACAGAATAGGTTGGCATTTTGCAAATGTAACTAGAGTACAACTTTTGCAATCTGCAACAAACTTGTAAGCCTTTTGGTGTCTGTGTCCTCAATCTGAACTCTAGGATCAAGGAGCAAGGTGGATCCTTCCATTCAGTATGGCATGACACTTAAAATCTCTTGACAATTGTAAGTTGGACTTTTTCTTATCCAATCTACAAAAGCTAAGCATTATGACATGATACTCAGCATGTAATGATTGCTTACTGAAAATCAATTGCAAAGTTAGTAACTATATATCCTATGGACCAACTAATTTACCTTCTCGACCAACTAAGCTCTGTAGATGTTGGATCATTGATCACTAGATGTTGTAAATAATAAATATTCATTTATTGTCTTAGCTTAATGCTTTGGGATATATTGATGATCATTTCATATTGGGCTCTATACTTGTTTCATGGCTTTGATACAACAATCTATGTATCGTGTAAGCCTTTGGAAATTCAATTTGTAGCACAGACTTTGATACAACAATCTATGTACGGTACAAGTAGTCCTTCTAGCATTATGGCTGACATTGACTTATTTCTTTCTATGCACAAAGCCATTTGAAATTCAATTTGTAGCACCGTAATAGCAATGAATTGTGCCTCTGTTTTAGTCATGTGATATCTGCTCCTCTAAGCTATGAAAAATTGTTACTTAGCCAATTTTATGTTTTCATATCAATGCAAAAATAGAATGTCCTCTTTTCTTTTCTTTTTCTTCCGTTCACTTAAAAAAACAAGAACTAAATATAAAAGCAGCCCTATCGATTATGAGGAGTTATGGTCTTTGATTTCTTATTGGATGAGTAGGAAGTTGTAGTAAATTGAATTTGTATTTCCCATGGTGAGGTTCATGGTTAATAGCACAGAGCTTAACCGGAACTACAACCAGCATAGAAGTGTTCACCTCTTAAACCAGCTTGTCCACTATAGTTGCTATATGATGTCACATGTCTAACAAATATAAATAAACAGAGAGCTCTATTCCTAGTTTTCATTTGGGATATCGCATATCTACTCTACCTGGTCTACCTGCTATGCCAAAGGCTGGTCTCCATAGAGTTGCTCCAGAGCAATCCATTATGTATGGGCTACTACTCGACTCAAACTAATACTTGAGTTGGTATAGATAAGTTTACCTTGTAGTTGCAGGTGTTGATGCACTTGAATCTACTAAACAAAAATTCAACAAAGAGGCATGTGTTATATGTTGCTTGTTGCATTAAGTTTATGCTAATAACTTTAAGACCGTGATACTACAATAAGATTGTTGGTAGTCTCAAGCCAGTTGATCTCTATAATTGAAGAGGACTATCAGTTGCAACACGTTGTCCTCTAAATTCACCAGTTCCAATAGTTTGTCCCTTTGAACTCATTTCTTGTAAGAATGGTTCTTTTCTAGGGGGCTTATCGTTTCGTGCTCTTATTTTGTTACCTAGATCCTCAACGATGTCATACTTCTACACTATCAAGTTTTCTTTTCTCATCATGCATCATGAATAGATACGAAAACTTTCTCTACTGCACTTGCATCTATGTGCATCATTTCTTTGCTTTCAAATATCTAAGCAAAATAGTATGCATTGGTGCAAATAGTCACTAAACACCATCTGTCTTATATGTATTCAGTTTTTCATTGGCTCTGCCTTCACCTCTATGCCTTTACTTAAATCTCCAATGAAAGAACCTGGAGTTGTTTGCTCGGATGCTTTCTCGACCAACTAAGTTTTGTAGATGTTGTATCATTGATCACTAGACGATGTAAATAATAAATATTCATTTATTGTCTTAGCTAAATGCTTTGAGATATATTGATGATCATTTCATATTGGCCTTTATACTTGTTTCATGGCTTTGATACAACAATCTATGTATCGTGCAAGACATTGGAAATTCAAATTGTACCACACGCTTTGATACAATAATCTATGTACGGTACAAGCAGTCCTTGTAACATTATGGTTGAGATTGAATTATTTCTTTCTATGCACAAAGCCATTCGAAATTCAATTTGTAGGAAAGTAATCACGATGAACTATGCCTCCGTGTTATTCATGTGTTATCTACTCCTCTAAGCTATGAAAAATTGCTACTTAGTCAATTTTATGTTTTCATATCAATGCAAAAATAGAATCTCCTCTTTTCTTTTTTTTCTTCCCTTCACTTAAAGAAACAAGAACTAAATATAAAAGTAGCCCTATCAATTATGAGGAGTTATGGTCTTTGATTTCTTATTGGATGGGTACGAAATCTGAGGATTGTTCAGTGTCAAATCTATAGCACTAACAAATTGTTGGTAGCCTCAATAGACAATGTGTAATTTATGCATCAAATCACTTGCAACACTCCTAGCACAAAGCATAACTGGAACTACAACCAACATAGAAGTGTTCACCTCTTAGACATACTATATGATGTCACATGTCTAACAAAGCTAAATAAAGAGAGAGCTCTATTCCTTATTTTCACATGGGATATCGCATATCTACTCTACCTAGTCTACCTACCATGCCAGAGGCTCGTTTCCACATAGCTGCTCCAAACCAATCCACTATGTATGGGCTACTACTCGACTGGGACTAATACTTGACTGGGCTCGTGGTATCAACTTGGATGATGGTGAGAAGTGTAGAGATAAATTTTGACAGAACCCATAAATCATCAATTTACTTGCTTGCTATGGGCCTATTTTGGCCTGCTCGGACGAGGCTCCTATAAGTGCGGGTCATGTGGATACCTGGTCCAAGTCTCTTCTAACCAGTGGATGGTCTCTCTACGTGGTTAATATATGATGTTGGAATATATAAGTTTACCTTGTAGTTGCAGGTGTCCATGCACTTGGATCTACTAAACAACAATTCAACAACAAAGAGGCATGTGTTATCTATTGCTTGTTGCATTAAGTTTGTGCTAATAACTTTAAGACCATCATACTGCAATAAGATTGTTGGTAGCCTCAATCTAGTTGATCTTTGTAATTGAATAGGACTATCAGTTGCAACACGTTGTCCCTCTGAATTGTTGTCCCTCTTAATTCACAAGTTCCAACAGTTTGTCCCTCTGAACTCACAAGTTCTTGTAAGAACGGTTCTTTCTAGGGGGCTTATTGTGTCATGCTCTTATTTTGTGCGTCATTGCTTTGTTTTCAAATATCCAAGCAAAACAATATGCACAGGAAGGATCAAAGATTTGCATGCTTTGATAAAGATTTGCACGTTGTGATTGGTCTTAACATATTTTCACCTTGCAGTGGAACAGACATCAGAACGAGCTCCTGAGTGGCCATCAATTCAGTAACAATCAATCTGATTGCAATCTAGTACAAAATTTCCACACTCAAATAACAATTGTACTTCATGACCATGTTTGTCTAGATTACAATTCAAGTTATAAATGTAATATTCAATCTCAAAGACAAAAAAGCAACACCTCCATATGCTTATTACTGATTTGTAAATTGTACATTACTACAATCTTATCTTCATATTCATGTTTTTGCTTTTTATGCTACCTGTGCCTATGTCTATGTCTTTGATAATTCTACTGATGCATCAACTGGTTCAAGGTCAACAACTAGTCATGTTGCTGGTTTAATAGGTGCAGCTTGAACCAACAACTCCTTAGTCTACAGAATAAACAACTAATGCAGCTTAGGGCAGGGACTAGCTACCGCACAACCCCTCTTGTTTTAAATATGTGGTTACAAGGAGGATATTTTTCGAGGGAAGTATTACGAGTATGTAAAATAAATCATTTAATTGATATTAAGCAGAAAAATTTTGCATCAAATTTTTAACATAGATATGAAGTTTTCAACAACTAATAGTTTATTAATTCTCTCGAGCACTTAACCAACAATGATTGTGAAAATAAAGTTTTATGTGTCATGAGGTTGGAGGTTTTGGAATTCACTCACTCTTATTTTAAGAGTGCAATCTTTGCTTGCAATAAGGATTAGTTTATGAATAATTTCACTTGCATGTATAATGTTTTTTTAAAATGTAAATTGTAAAGTTATTTATTATTTCTTTTTAATA
>Ga0181464_1000429_pt1 | contig 17733 bp, 7 predicted proteins | sample InSIn2gowninarea_FD_119074 | JGI IMG/M metagenome (GOLD analysis project Ga0181464, IMG submission 119074) | Clean room microbial communities from NASA Spacecraft Assembly Facility at Jet Propulsion Laboratory, Pasadena, California, USA -... ...
AACCAAAACAGTCGAGCCTGCTTGCGCATTCAATTTACTTCTTTTTTTTTTGCCTTATTTGAGGGGCAAATAAGTAACTAAAAGGCGGTGGTCGAGCACCTAAAGGTTAGGGTTTACTTATTGCCCCTCTCAAATAAGTAACCAAAACAGTCGAGCCTGCTTACGCATCCTTATCAGTCGAGCCCCCTAAAGGGTCCTTAACAGTCGAGCCCCTCCGGTCCTTGCCCCCGGAGGGACAAGCGGCTTCGCACCTTAATGAAACTAAGTAGCCTTGTCGGATGCTCGCTCGGACCGATCCGCAAGAAAAGCTCAGGTAGGCTGGCCATGAAGTTTTCCTGGGCTCCTCGTTAGTTAATAAATTCTATTACCTTCCTTCTCCTTCCCGTGGTCACTTTATACCTTCCTAATTGTATTAATGAAGAGGGATGGATGCCCGGAACTAATGTCCTTTGTTGGCTTGGCGAACTATATATCTAGATCCCTTACCGGGGGTGAAGGCATAGCTTATGGAACGAAAAACTACCTGATCTATAGGAGATGGTATCGTGGTCTCATCTCTACAGTCTCCTGTTTGGATACGAAGATACTTCGCATTGGCGAAAATTGAAACGATCCGTTGAGTCACTTATATATCTATCAAGTTCTTATGCGAAATACCTGATAGAGTTTCTTTCGCTCGTTATCACTTCGGTTATAAGCCCCGGAGATGCCTGGATATCTTCATATGCAATAAACTAGGTTATCCCAGTTGCAAGAAGATAATCCCACAACGCCCATCGGAGTCTCGGCGTAAGTCATTTCGGAAACGGAAAACGAAACAGAACGAAGTTTTCTTTATTCAATTTTTGATCTTTAGGTTATCCCTTCCTCAATCCGGTCTTTCCGTTTCCGGCCTGTTCACGTAGTGCCTGCACTTTTGCTTTGATGGAAATGAAGACGTCTAAGGTACGTTAGTGACTCGACTGATAAGGACCCTTTAGGGGGCTCGACTGATAAGGACCCTTTAGGGGGCTCGACCATTTTTTGACTTATTTGAGGGGCAAATAAGTAAATTGAAGAGGAGAGGAAAGAGCAGCCTTTTCACTACGAGAAGGAAGGACAATTAGCGCCAATACATTTTGTTTTCTATGTTTTATATACATAATGAACCCCGATGCGGTAAACCGTTTCACCCCTTGCTATTCATTATCAATTGCTTGAGGGCATGGAAGGTGGTCTTACTTCTTGCTGGATCGGATGAGACGAGGGGGTGAGGTACGAACCCGCTCGCCTCCCTGAAGGGAGGGCGAGGGTCAACTTACATAAGGGACCGGGTGGGGGAAAGCCAATTTTGACAGGTAGGGGCGCTTCCAATTACACTTTTTGGAGGGAGTGGAAAACATACCCTTAGTTAGTTATTGGGGTAGGGATATGGCCAGGCAGGCAGGCAGCTCGGATTATCGCATTAAGCTGGACGGTTAGGGCACTTCTTGCTTGATCGGACGGACGAGGATCAACTTCAATTGAGTGGGGTAACGGGGGAAAGCCATTTGGACGAGGTCCGATCGTTTCGAATAAACCATTGGGAGTGGGGACTATACCCCTATTTCTTTTTAGATCTTTTCTCTCTCCATATTTCTCAAAGCGTATCTGGGGGTTGGTTCATCCCGGCCCGAAAAGAGGCACGATAGTGCTGCTACGACAAAGCCTCATTCCTTCCTGGCTGAAGCACTAGGTGAAAAGATGAAGTAGGAGAAGATATCTAGGTGAGTAAGGTGGGTACTACGTGAGGTGATGGTGCGCTGTATGTGATACTGGATGTAGGCTGGGTGAATCTCGTCCCGAGAAGAGGATAGTGCAGTAGCAACTAAGCTATTCATGAAGCAAGTGGTCTAGGGAAAAGGTCTAGTGATTCAGGTGGGTAGGTAGTTAAGAAACACATAAGTTAAGGAGCTACGCGGGTAAGAAGGTTGGTTTTATGCCATCCATACGATATTCCTGGTGGAATGAATGGGGGGGCATCGTGTATCACTCCATCGTCCTAGGGTGAAGGCAAGTAATAGAAGGGTAAGACGATCATCCATCCCATCCATCTGTTGCTTCTAAGGTAAGGGATCATAGCATTCCCAACCGACTTACTACGTGCATTAATGGTATCGGGCTAAAGGTCTAGTTGCTGTATTCTACTGATATTCCTTCCTGGCTTCATTCACTGCCACTGGGTTGGGCAGCACTCCATCAACTAGGGGGAGTAATCAATAAGGGTAAGGTTGGTGGATCCAGTCTGGTAAGTCTCTAGCAGTCCCCACTTGATTAAGCAATTCATTCAGCAGCAAGTGTATAGGGCAAGTGCAGGTATAGGTGGTATTCAGGTGGGTAAGGTGGGTATCCGGATAGCAGGCACATGAATTATAGGGCTTCTAAAAGTCAATACGACTGGTCTAACTAAGCTCAGTGCGTACCCAAGCGCGTAAGATATTATAAGTAAGGCAGTATGGAATCCAAGGGTAGTTCCCCACGCACGAGAATTCTACGACAGGTAATCAAAATGCTTTTTTCAAAGGTCGGAGGATTCTCCCTCTACAGAATAATCAGATACCTCAACCTCTATCGCTACAGAACCATGGGAAGGAATGTTATTACCTGGGCTAGATAGAAGGAATGACAATGCGCGTTACATACGTTAATTCACTTTTGGAGGATCCGCATAGCCGCCCATAAAAAGCACCAGTCATAGCCGATAGCCGATCATAGCCAGCCGGGTCATCGCCAGAAGGTCATTGTCCGGTCATACAAGGAAGTCATAGTCAGACAGTCATTGCCGATAGCCAATCATTGTGCCAACCGGTCATTCCAGAGGGTCCATTGTAAGGTCATAAACAGGCAGAGCTAGAATATCATTGCTAGAAGCTCTACTCAGAACAAACTCTTTGCTACAAGCTCTAGTCAGTGCCAGTCGATCATAGCTTATAGGAGATCAGTCATTGCTGGGCTGGGTGGGATCAGGGGCTGGGCTGCATCGTTGGGCTGCTCGGTTGGGTGGGCTTGGATAAGAAAGAGGCTTGGCTACCCAGCTGCTTGGCTTGGATAAGTAAGAGGCTCGGATACTTACTGTGGTGCAATATTCAACTGCTGGGCTATTCAACTGGGCTAATCGAATGGGAATGGGATGGCTGCTTCGCTATTCGAATGGATCGACTGGGTGGGATAAGAGGCTGGGATACCGGGCGAAAGGGCTGGGAGAAAGAAGGGGCTAGAGGGGCCTAGGAAAAGAGCTAATATGACTAGCAGTAAAGAGATTCATTGACATTCAGGGATGCGAAGCAGGCTCGACCAAAGGCCCGGTAGGGACTCACTATTCATATGGTGAGGGAGAGGATGCGGAAGCAGGCCCTTTTTTTGACTTATTTGCCCCTCAAATAAGTCAAAAAAAAAGAAGTAAATTGAATGTGGCTTTTTTAGTTACTTATTTGAGAGGGGCCACCAAATAAGTCAATTAAGGTCCGGAGGGCTTGCGCTTCTGAGGGCAAGGGTGAGTAAGCGAACTCTCGACTAACGCCCCCCCCACCCAATAAGTAAATTGAAATGTATATCGCTTGTCTGTAATCAGACAAGGAACGTAGTGCTTGCTTGACGTTAGGAGGGCAAGGAACTGACTGAACCTAAACTACCACATGCTCATATATAACTACCACCATTTCACCGGGCTATCAATTAAGAATGACCAGCAGTCACTTACTCATTGTCTTGGTCGGCATTCATTATATACGTAATTACGTCATTCGAGATATGTCATTCTGCCTTCGCCGAGCAGCAATCTTGTGAAACCACATGCTCATATATAACTAAGCCGTATCTAGCAACCAAGCTACTTACGGAGGAGGCTTATCAGCCTTCTTAGAATGTTTATCCCTACGGCGCTGCTCCCTTCGTAGTTTCTTATCAGACTTCACCTTAGAACCATGTGTAGGGTGCTTTTGGAACAGGTTAGTGACCTCGATCGCAATCACCTATCATTCTTACCTCGATGCGCCCTCGCCTCCCAGGCGGCTCATATTCCCTCGATTCATGTTCCTCTAAGTGGCCCTTTACCATTCTATCTATTAATTATACGGCGAATCAACGCTTGCTTATCGAACCCCCGATGATCCAGTCATTTATAGTCCCGCTATGCCCGCTAGCAACGGTGCGCAAGCAGCCCAGCCGGTTCAATCACTAAGTTTCGTGAGGCAGTCTTGAACCAAGCAGTTCCAATCTCCACTCGCTGGGAGTAGTTCCTTTCTTCAATTCAAGCAGTTCCGAGGCCTAAGGCTCTACCCAATTTCTTTCTCATTTTTTCCATTCCAAATTATGAATGATACGAGGCATCATAAACAACAAACAGCAACTGCACTTTTTCCATCTGGGTATTCCCATTTCTTATTCTTATTTCATATCGCCTTCCCCAATACATATTTGGTCAGAAAAGAACCACAAAAGAGACCAGCGAAGAAAGAATCGGAGAAGGGGCAAATGGAGAAGAAGCAGCGGGTCGAACAGGGAACCTGACCAACATAGGGAAAGGATAAGGCGGGCCATACATGATTCTGGTCCGGAAAAGGATAAGAGGAGGCAGACAGTGCTTGATGATGAGCCTGAGCCTGAGCCTGAGACTGAGACTGATGACCCGGAGGAGATGAATAAGAGGAAGGATGATAATCACGCGTCGTGTGAAATCAAAATCTGACCTTTAGAGAGAATATGAAGAGGATGGGGGGGGGTAGCTTGCGGCATAGGAGGTAGTTGCTGGACCTGGAACTGGTAGCTTTGGTTGTGGATCCCTATTTGTTTCGACCCCGTATATAGTGAATGAAATGATACGAGTCCATACGTTAGCGCCAAAACATTAGCTTACCGCGTAGTGGGACAGAGGTGCACGGAAGATATGCTTGGCAGGACAAATCCAAGGACAGCGCAAGCTGTGTCATGCCAAAACCTAAATTGAGATGGTTTTAGTAATGACTGGCCCAAGCAAAGCGTGAACCGAAGAAAAAAAAGGTCTAATCAAACGACTATTTCATAGCGCCAGCGTCCTTATTTGTCTGTTGCGAACTTGGCATCCGTCCACGACTTATTCCGAAGGCTTAATCCGTCCGAGCGTCTACCCCTCCAAGGGTTCCGTTTCTCTTTGATATCCTTCCTTAATACCTACCTCATTGGTCCCAACTTGATTTCCTAAAAAAGATGTTTTCATCTCGGCTTGATCTCCCAACTATGTAGTCGATCAATCACTCAATCGACCGATAAATCAAATGTTCTCGAACGGGATAACCCCACCTCAAAGATGGAGCAGTATCTATCCTCCTTGTCTCTCCTTCATCTGTTGGCTGTAAATGAAAAAAAGCGATCAATTGCTCACTTGGACCCACACATCTACCTGCTCTGGCAGGTCTATATTTGTGCCGAACCTAGTTCCTATGGGAGATTGAAGTAAGGAGGAGATGTTTCCAGCCAGCAATCCAAATCATCCTAGCTTTGGCATTGCCTATCCTTTGAAACGTTGTGAGGAGGCATTATTCAAAAAGATAATTTCGCTTTCCAATGTAAGTTGGGCCACCCCTCTAAAAAGACTGTTTCTATCTAGCTCTAAGTTACTATTTGGGTGGGTGTGGGGGGTCTCTAGCCTCTCGCCAAATGTGATAGCCGCATCAAGGCGCTAAACCTCGAAACAAATGCTTTCATACCGCCAATTATAGAAAAACTGAATCAAATGGCAAATCTAAGTAATAAGAAATCATTTTGAGTACCCCTGAAGAGATCTTTGGACCCCTCAAAAGAAGGTTTAGCAAAATGAAAACGTCAAAAGAGAGAGAAGGTTTTCTAGCATCTGTTCCAAGCTAACTTATTGCCTGCCCCTTTCCAGGTAGGCCATTGATTGATCAATCTCATCTGTCAATCTCATCTGTTAACACGGCTCAATCAATTGCTTGTAAGTAAACAACGAGGCTCAATGTCTTTCTTATAGTGGGAAAATGTATGGGAACATAATCAATCTGATATTCGGTGGATCAATAAGGGTGAGTAAGCGAACTCTCGACCAGGGGGAGAGGGACCTTCTCCTCACCTCAATTGGGTATGATATATAAATAGGGTACTTATCCTCTATTGGCGGCCTTACTTGGTGTATTTTGGCGGGTGCCTTATGTACGCGTACTGGGCGGACTTCTTTTCCTTGGCGGGTTCTTTACGCGTACTGGGCGGACTTCTCTTTTCTCATCTATTGGTAAGGCCTTCTCTGCGGTAAGTACTTCTCTCATCATGTATATTGGTGAAAAACTCATCTCTCCTGGGCGAACCTTCCATCCAACAGCATCATCAGAAGATTCATTCCTCTATCCATGCTGGGATTCAAGTAAGAAAGTAAAAGGTAAAAGGTATCAGCAGCATCAAGATCAAAGAGGGCGAATAGTGAAACTGCTTTCAGTGAACGTCCCGCTTGGTGTAATTATTATTATTGGTGTATTCGCTGTTCTAGATTAGGTTATTTCTACTAGTGCGGTAGGCTTGGCTTAAGGCTTATGGTGAGAGGTAACAACTTTTAGGTTGCAGGCAAAAGGCAAAAGTCAAAAGGATGATTCCTTCCTCTCCTTATCAGTCGAGCCCCCTGTCGGGTTAGGGTTTACTTATTGGGTGGGGGGCTTATGGTCGAGCCTGCTTGCGCATCCTTAACAGTCGAGCCTGCTTGCGCATCCTTTGTCAGATGCGGGTCCATCTGTGTGGTAGGGGCCGCCTCCATTCCCCTTCCCTCCCCCAGCCCGAGAGAGATGCGAGCAAACATCATCAATCGAGTGGGGGCCGTATCCTTTCGGGTACCAATGCTGGATGACCTTCCCTCTAGCTAGCAATTTGCGGGAAAGAACGAATGCGTAATTACATATAGAATATATGCATTGACCTTATCAACTAGTAATGGTCAATTCTTGAGGCTCGTACCTTACCCTGGTACCTCTCCATACTCGACTTACTTACCGGGATGGAAAAAAAGAATGTCCCAACCAAGTCGCTCACTAATCCACGCTTCGCCCGCCGTCTGACTTTTATTATCTGCCAGTATTAGGGTTTCTCTAAAGGTCTCTCTTAGCCTCTCTAAGCCTTTCTTTAGTGTCTAACTGATTGGCTTTTCTTTCTTACCTACTGCCTTTGTTCTGTAGGTCTGACCCAGTGCTCTTATCTCCCATCCACCCAGTATTAGGTCCTAACTTAAGTGCTTCTCCCACTGACTTTATCTGTAGGTCTTATCTTCTACCTACAACCTTTCTTTAGTGTCTAACTGATAGGCTTTTGGTTAACCCTAAGTATCTCTGTCTTACCCACTGCACTTGCTTTAGGGTCTAACTAAATGGCTATAGGTCTATCTTACCTACGGAATAACCCACTGCCAAGAACCAATCTTAGGCTATAGGACTTATCTTCTGCCGTTCTTTACTGCCCAATCTTTCGGCCTGACCCAGTACTCTTGGCTACCAGTTGATTGGGTCTAACCCCAGTAAGTCTTTTCTTTCCCATAGCCATTCTTTCTAAGCCACCCTATCTTTGGCGGTTACCCAGTTCTCTACGCTTACTTACCGTCTTTATCTAAGCATCTATTATTAGGGTCTATCCAAATAAAGTGCTATCGGCGTTACCCAGTGCTCTTGGCTTTATCCCATAGCCTTTCTTCTCTGTCCCAATCTTCGGCCATAACCCAGTACTCTTCTCTTTGGCTACCAGTTGTAGGGTTAAACCCAATCTAATAGTATTAGGGGTCAAACCCAATGCTATAGGTCTGCCTCTCTCTCTGTTGAATAACCACCTATCTGCTTTGGGTTGCCACGGCAATGCAGTAGGGTTTCTTATCGGAATGATCGGAAGGGGTTGAACTAAGCCTATCTGTAGGGTTGCCACTCAATGCTATAGGTCTTACTAACCCACTGCCTCTCTCTGCCTATCTATGGGATTGCCACGGCAATGCTGTAGGTTGCCACGGAATAGCCGTAGGTCTAATGCTGTAGGGTTACCGGAATAACTCAATGCTGTAGGACCTATCAACTAACCACCTATATCTGTGGTTTTCACGGAATAACTCACTGCTATAGGGTTGCCACTCACTATCGGCAGGTTTGAACGGAATAGCTATAGGGTGAAATATTTTGATCGATGCATTATGCAAAAATGATTATCGGACATTCTCTCTAGGTCTGAATAACCTCTCTTGCAGTAGGTCTGTCTAACTCCCACTGCCTATCTATAGGGACTCTTAGGTTTCACGGAATAGCTGTAGGTTGAAATCAATGCTTTGGGGTTTACTATCCACCTAAATGCTGTGGGTTGCCGCGGCAATGCTTAGGGTTTAACGTTACGCTATAGGACCTCTCTACTCACTGCCTCAATGCAGTAGGTCTGTCTAACGTCCTCTATGCAGTAGGTTGCCACGTTATGCAGTAGGTCTAACGTTATGCTGTAGGGTTCACTCTTATTATTGGAATTCTTCTTATCTTTATTATCGGAATTATCCCTAGCTAACCTTTTCTTATTGGATGGATAAGCTTGCATAACCAGCTAAGCCCTAGCAGTTTAAGCCCTACCTAACCTTGTTTCGCCGCTAACCTTAGCAAGCAAGCCTTCGGGACTCGAGGCTAGGGTTGAATAACTAAACGCTCTAGGGGGGGTTAACTCTCCGCCTTTCCGGGCTGACTAACTCTCTCTAGGGCCTACTAAACGCTGTAGGGCTGCCATAAACGCCTCTCTCTAGGGTTGCCATAACTAACTATCTGTAGGGCTAACTAACCGCTCTTGCTGTAGGGCCGACTAAACGCCTCTCTGGGGAATCAATCTCATAGATATGAGATTACCTATCCTAGAGACTAGCTATGAGCCTACCTATTATCTAGCCCCAGAATAGAGAAAGGCTATCCCCACTACTATCTCTAGAATTACCTATCCTTACTAAAAGACCCCCGCTATAGGCATGGGCATGTCCCTAGTCCTCGCCATTTCCTCCTGCCATTGCTCCAAACACTGACACTGAAGTGGGCTCCGCTCCTGCCAGCCATTGATTCCAATGCCCATGAAGCCAGCATTGCCAGAAAGCCAGTCAGAAAGCCAGATAGAAAACCATTTCCCTTTCGCATTATCCCAGCCAGCCTTTTCCCATTCCCACCTTCCAGAACCCGCAAAGGGATCCAATCCATCAAACGATTCGCTAGTGAGAGCCCCCTCACTCCCTCCAAGAGCTTCAACAGCCGGAGCTGACGGGGAAAGTTCTACATTAGAACTTCTCTCTTCAACTTTAGCTACTTTTAGATCTGATTCACCCAAAACAACCTGCCTTAAGGCCAGATCTACCCGTATCTTGCGCGTATGCGCCAATGAACGAGCTCTTACTTCCAACAGCGACATACCCCAGGTCACTATTTCACCACTTGTTACACCCAAGAGCTCCTTGCACACGCTGTTCAGACTACGACGGGGCTCCAATTCCATGGATTCCACCTTCAACGAGCGTTGCCGACCAAAACCGCTTACTAGGGTTGCTTCCACCGTCGAGACGTCCAAACAGCTACTCACACCTATAATTACTTTATAGCTATTCACCAGCGACCTGCCTATTATTAATTTGATATTCTCGTAGCCGATGGATCTTAGCAGGACCGACATCAACAAAGAGAATGTCACCGTACTACAATCAACACTTAAGCTAATGCGAACCAGTACGATTTTCATATTCATAGTAGACTGATGGGGGAAGAGGAAAATCCAGAGAGATCTTCAATATATAAACACAACACCACTCATGATGCTTACATAACAATATGGCTCGCTGCCATATAATTATATATGTTACGTGGTTCCCGGAATGAAGGAGAGCCGAGCCGCCCTTCAAACAACATGCCTAACCTTTCATATTACTTATGAGCATGTCACCATACATGTAGAAAGGCCTAGCATATTTGAAGCTCGGTGTAACTTATTTGAACCGATAGATCCTCACCTGCTGTTAGTACTGGTAATGGAGAAGCTACTCGTCCAGCTACTGCGAGATAGGCCGATGCTAGATCAGGAACTTTAAGTACTGGTTCTAATCTTTCCGTATTAGTAAACCGCTCAGAAGTTGATATGGTAATGCTATTGAAATGTCATTGAGGGGAATGTCATTTAGGGGGGGGCTAGTATTCAATGCTGCTCCCCCTCCTCCTATTCTCTGCTAAATAGAAGATTTGGGGGGGTATTAGTTCACCTCTTTTTCGGGGTATTAGTTACCGACAAAAGCTTGCTATAAGGTCAGGAAGGATTGGTTGTACGGGCAAGGCCTAACATGTGGTTACATGTGGTGATTAGGTCTTGAAGCTTTGGGTTTGACTCAGCGTTATTCAATGATATTAGCAGTATCATTACTGCCTTTGCTTCGAAGTTATAGATGGAAGGAAGGCGTAGCTGTACATCCTGCTGATCCTGTGAGGGAGTGCTATTCTTATCCTACCAGTGAGGGGACTTACTACTGAGCTGACTTCAGACCCTGTAGTGCGCCCGCTTTGTGTGCATCGAACCAACAGGCTATTGAGTGAGTTAGTGCTTGCAGGCTATTGAGTGAGTTAGTGCTTGCAGGCTATTGAGTGAGTTAGTGCTTGCGTGATTGAACAACCAAACAATTATTCCAGGACTGCTCGCTGATTCAAACAAGGTTCAGTGCATCCATCTCATAAGACATAGTCCATTTATTGCTTGCATAAGCTGGTGTTAAAACAAGGTCCCGGAGGGGCTTGCGCTTCCTAGTGCAAGGAAGGTAAAGCCCAGTAGTCCAACGAGATTTAGGGCCTAGACCTGAAGGAACACTTACTTTCTTTTTGATGGGTCGTACCGCTCAATCCACCCGGCCTGGACACATATACATAAATTTCCTTATTCTACGTCCCTCATTCTCCGTTTCTCTTTTTTTTATTGGAGCCCGATTAGGAGGTGGAGCTTTATTAGTCCATATACCTGATGGCACCGATAAGAGAGAAGGAAGGTGCTTTATTAGTCAATATGCCAGAGCCAGTAGGGAGGGGCCAGAGAAAGCCACAAGCCCAAGCTCCAGTCCAACAAGGACAACTTAAGACAGGTGCCGGAAGACAAGCCAAGCCGAGTTATTGATTGATTTTCTTTTGATTGTCAGTCTTTTGAGAGGGGTGGAACCACATCACACGATACCCGTTCAACAGACAACCCCGTTCATCGTACCCCGATCAGTAGTTAAGCCGCTAACTAACTGCACATAGCCATTCACTGATGCACCTAGCCCCCTCCGCTTCATTAACTGCACGAAGGTTAACCACTGACTTCACTGCACGAATCCGTTCAAATCACAGCAAACAGAAAGCTGTTCGCGTCACAGTACACAGAATCCATTAACATACAAAAAGAAACCATTCCCCTTCAACCATTCCAGCAATGACTGACTGATTGACTATAAGCTATGATTGGCTATCGGGTAAATGACTGTTGCTTCTGGGCTCTGAATGTAGTATGATCCTCAAAAGGTGAATCCATATCTAGCAAGCATTGGTCAATCTTTCTTGGCTAAAAGGTATGGCTCACGGATCTTAAAGTAAGAAATTTGAAGGTAAGTCCGGGGGTGCAGGTGAGCATCAAGATCAAGTTTCAAAGGCGGCAGGTAGAGGGCAGGCAGATCTAAGTTTAAGCAAGTGAGAAAGCCGGTTTCTTATCCCAGTCTGTTTCTGCAACAATCCAGCCAGTCACTTTCTAAGCAAGTAACTAAAGCAGCACTACTAATTCACTGATTGTGTTATATACGTAATTATACAACAATAAGCTCATCAACTTATCAAAACAGTAGCATCGTAAGTAATGCCTCGTTCATGCCATGCGATCCAGAACGATTGTTCCATATCGTTAAGTGAAAGGGGATTTAGTAGCTGTAGGAACGATTGTTGGTCTCGGCATTCAATCGGGTAGGTGGGATCGTGCTCTGCCCTTGCCAACGCCAATCAACATGCCAACGCGAATCAACATCAAAAAGGAGCTCAAAATGCATCGTAGAAACATCATTGTCCTTCATGCATCGAACCTGCTGCTGCATCGTGTCAAATAAAGCTCATACCTCATCGACTCGTGATTGATGGCGCTTGATTCGGGCATTGATTATTGAGACGGAGTGGGTCAGTCAACAAGCGGTGGATGCGCGAGGGACAGCCTCTGCGGGCACTTTCTTTACCGCGCTTTATTTGGAAATAGATGGTGCGCGAGTGCTTGCTTTGCTCCTACTTCTAGGTTAACCGCCTACGCTGCTTAGTCTGCAAGGTCAAATGCTTTTATACGTACGAGGGGCTATAAGGGGATGAATGTGATGGGAAATGAATTTGGTTCTGCGACCTATACCCCTGCCTGTGCCTCCCCTATTATAGTAGAATCCTGATTGTGCGTTCGCTGCCCTGACCTAAGGTAAGGCCTTGCCCGTGTGATGAACTGCGTTGGTCCAACCCTATCTATATCTGGTGCCCCCTTTCCTGATGAGGAATCTACGATGTTGGGCTCTGGACCTCTATATACTTGGTATCTAACTGTGGGGTAAACCATGGGTTATGCCTCCGCTATTGGTGCTTAACCACCGCTTGGGGGTGCCGAGTAAACTGAAATTAGCACTACTTATATATTGCTCCCCATAATCGTTCAAGACTGCGCTGCTGCGACTTATGCTTTCACTTAGCCAACTCCCCGCCAACTGATTGGGGCTGCCTATGCCCGTTTTCAAAAGGGAATCAAAGCTCATGGCCACTGGGCTTCAGGATTGGTGCAGCACTTAGTCCCAGACACCTATCCAATTCCTGAATTCGTATAGCTGTGTGCATTTTCACCCCTCCACTTCAGCTGTCATGTCCACCGACGGGTAGACTTCAATTTTTTTCATCAATGCCCAGACCATCTCCGCCATGCTAGGCACCTCCATGGGGGCCCTATCCCATGAAAAGAAAACAAATAGGTTCAAAGGCCTAAACCAAGCATTGGAATAGGAGAGTCAATTTAGTTAGGGAGATCTCCAAAGACTAAAGTTTTTTGGTAGAGATAAACCTCTTGATAATCTCTTCCTAACCGTAGGCCAGTGGGGCTCTAGAGTATATATGGCCTTAGGGTAAGTGTGGGAATAGATGCATGGACTAATAAGAGAGTATCTTAAGGCTAAGTGACATGGAATAATCAATGGACTCTATAGGCCTTAGAGGGCTTTCACTCTCTACCAGAGGGCTTACTCGGAAGCTCAGAGTCTATACTGCATGTGGACTCAAGCAAGTAGACCTACTGCATAGACTCAAGCTGCATGTACTTCTTATAGGGCTAGTTAGTACTTAAACTACAGACTACTACAAGTAGTAATGTCTGGACACAACTGGAAGTATATAGTGCTAAATCACTAGTTGTTAGAGTTAGAGTTAGCAAGAGTTGATGCATATTCGATGGCTTATAGTCAGTTTGTGATCCAAGTTGAATTGAAGCTGAGCGTAAGCGAATAAATATTAGAGCCTTTATCGTGGTTAGTAGATTAGGTTCAACTATATGGTAAGCAACCAAGTCTGAATAGAGAGATAAGCAGTACCAACCCCATTAGATTGGCATTATCTAATTTAGTTACCCATTACACCAGTACCTATGTCAATGTTGTAAACTCAATACATGGTAGTTATTAGAGCTAATAGTACTTACTGCATAGACTATTAAGGCAGTATCGCCTTACTCGGAAGCTCTAGCAGAGACGGAAATAGTATTGACTCTAGTTTTAGTACTAATTGAACTATCTACAGCTACTATACAGACTAGAGCTAGAGCTCTTCACCTATTAGTTAGTAGCTGTAGTACTACTAGCCCTAACTACTAAACACAGGTGGATATTATAGATTTAGTTTCGTTGCCCTTACATTGGGAGGATTAATCACTTCAAGTGTATCAGTGGGGTGGCCCAATCTGCTCAATGCCAAAGTGAGTAGCTCTATCATAACATCGATATACAATATCGCGTATCTACGTTTACCCTTGTCATTGTAATTTGTAATCTGAACAGGATTATGGATGGCTTCAATTGATATTAGGTTGAATGGGCTTCTTGAGCTGGCTGGTCATATGTTCATCATATTCACACGGTCACATATGCACTGAATAAGATAAACATAGACAATAGGTAAGCTCTATACCTCTATACCAGGATTAATGGGAATGTAATAAGCATAGGTTCTAACCCCATAGAGCATGTGTAGCAATAAAGACGTAGATAGCACCCATCATCAGTCCCCCTAACTTCTTCTCGCCCATTCCAAAAAGTTTATGAGAGAAGTCCCCTTTCAAGCCAACAGACCGGTTATAATAGAGGTAGGTGTTATAAGTTGAAGTTCCATGGAGACACTAGCATTTGAGACGAGTGCAGCCTTTTCCGCCTTAAGAGAAACTAGCCTGTAGTCCACATGCACTTATGGGTGATTCCCGGTTTCTTCCACTACTAAGAGATAGGGGGAAATAGAAGTTATAGATGTAATTCTTCCATTATATGCAATGGGCATACGGAAACATACTAATTGTAGTTAGTAGGAGAGTAGTACGACGACTTACTTGGAAGCTAATAGTCTCTATTGGGAATAATCCATGGGAGCTCTAATCCGAAAGTTCCCATACTGTATTTTCTATTTCTTACATTACCACCAGATATTATTGAGTTGTTATCCATGGCTTCAGGTTCGGTCGGGACAGGCACAACAAAGAAGTTTGTTGGACAATATGCCTTCTTCTCAGGAAGTTTCTCTAGGGGCAGGATGAAGTCGATTGAGGCTCGACCAAACTCGCATATCTACGCCCGGAGGGGCTCATACGAGGTTACGAGTGTGAGGTTGAAACTTTGCCATTGGTCAGAATCTGAATATGCAATATCTTAGAGGGCATACGGAAACATACTAATAATTGTATTTCAGGCTAGTAGTACTGTACTACTTGAAGCTACTAATAGTTAGTCTCTATCTCTATGGGGCCTTAGGGCAATAAAGAAAGACTGCTGAAGAGCTTATTCTAGGAAGTAAGCACCATATAAAAACCATAGGGCAGGGCATTGACTATGTAGGTTGTGTCCCACCCAAGTCCCCTTTCTTAGTTCAAATACGTGAAAGCCTTTCTATTCTTGATGTTCTATTCTTGATGTTGGGATCTATCCGTCTTAGCTCCGCACTTGCCAATCGGTCGAGAAAGACTATCTATCCATCCGCTCGACCAACGCCTTTTAGTTACTTATTTGAGAGCCCAATAAGTAAATTGAAGAGGAGAGGGAAATGGAAAGAATAAGAGAAAAGGTGAGCAAGATGACAAAGGGCCACCAGAGAAGAAGGCGAGGACCAAGAGCTCAGGAGAAAAGGCAGAAGGGCAAGCTGAAAACATATTCCCTGAGATAAGCATACCTAAGGTAGTTGGAGGACCCTCCCACACTGCTCAATCGACTCAGTCCACACAACCATCTCCCTCTCCATCGAAGTACTTCAATTTGCTCTCCCTAGCGGTGCCAGGAGGAGTTCCCAAATGGTGCTGGGACTTCACAATAAACTAGCTCTACTCCCTCCTGGATGGATGCTGTTCAACCTTTGAGATCAATTGATCCATATGATCTAATGATAGAAGAAAAAGAAAAGAGAAAGGCCAGGCTGATAGAAGAAAAAGAAAAGAATCCATTTTCTTCCTGAAAAGGTGCTTATGGAAGCCAGACCATCATGCCGCTAAAGGATATCTCCCGATCTCCTTACCTTCTCTTACTTACTCTAGTTATTGCCTTCGATGCAGCACCGGAGAATCGAACCCCGTGGACTCTCATTTATCCTAGAAAAGGAACTTCTGAGAGCCAGACCATCATGCCGCCTGGTTCCATTGGGTGGGAAACTGGTTCCATTGGTAAAATATAGTCTTTTCTTTTATACGAGCATACCGTACCTTTAAGGCCCTACGTACTTTGGTACTACTCATTCCATTACTACTCATTCCATTGGGTACTGCTCTCTTTCCAACGGGTAGGTAATTGAGGGAAGAAAAGAATTGAGGTTAACTTAATGGCTCTGACTTAATGGCTAGTCTTACTCTCGAACCGCTCTCGTAATGCTAGTCATACTAGTCAGGTGCTCGGTCCAGTGGCTAATCGGTCTAGTTGCTAATCGGTGCAATCGTTCATCCACCTCGTAATCGACCTAGTCATCCACCTTGGACACGTATCTACCCAGCGCGTATCCTTATCGAATCTTATCGCCGATAGCTCCGGTTTCCATCACCAATTCCCTCCTTCAAATCGCCGACATCGCTTCGTGTTGATTATACAATATTGCAATTTCCCTCCTGCACATCGCCGTTCTATCACTTTCAAATAAAAAGGTCAAGTCCTATTATTACATATATAAAGGATCGCCTTGGAGTAACCAAGCCAATTCCCTGGGATATTCTGCATTGATTCTTGGGTCGAACTAATTGGTCTCCGTCAAGTCCGGTTCCTGGGCTTCAAGATCTCTAAAAATATTAGTCGGAGCAACTTCGTAACTATACTTGTATAATAATTCAACCTTTTTCAATTGACTCTTCCCACCCGGCCTTTACTCTAGCTACCTGAATGTTTAAGTTCGCTAAATCCGAATCCTGCTGCTCATGAAGTGAACCGGGTTCCATATCTCCCGCTTGAGCGGCTTATCATGCGGAGGCAAAATAGAATGTGATTACCCCCGGGCAGGGGCATCATAGGAAGCAGGCGCAGATGCTACTAACATCGGGGCGGGTAGCAACCTAGGCACTTAAATTGAAAGGATGGACCAGCTATGTCACTTTATTTGGAACTGAGCAAAGCTAAGCTGGGACTTTATCTCTCTAACTAGTGAGAGAGAGGTGGGTAAGCTGAGTCAAGTTAAATGGGATCCGCTCTAGCTGGCTCTCCCACTGCTTATGGTGGTTGTTCCGGGTAAACACCGCTACCCTCGTCTTTGCTATCTCTGTTTCTGGCTCCCGAATGGAGATGCTGTTCTGAGCTGTAAGTCCTTATAAAGAAAGGTTACTGCTTCACCCCTTAAGGCTGGGGCAAGATAGTGACTCTACTGCCCCCTAAAGGCTATCTTACGTTAGTTGGCGTAATTACGCTTTCTTTCATAATCGATCGTACCATAATATCGTAGGATATGTAATTACGCTTTCTTTATTATCTACGTAATTACGCTTTGTTCTTTGCCCCAAGGCCCTCTTTTTTTCGCCATTTCGTCGTGGTCAATATGGAGAGATAGAGACGGGTGGTTCTCCAATTCCCTTGATCAGTCGGTTTAGTCAAAGTCCCCAGCATCTAGTGGGCTCGCCATCGAACCCGAACCGCAATCGACGAGGAAAGGAGCCGAGCCCTGATCTTTAGGAACCTCCGGGAGCCGAGCCCTCTCCTCTCCTCTCGATGGCGGCCTTATCAGTCGAGCACCTAAAGGTGATGGCGGCCTTAACAGTCGAGCCTGCTTACGCATTCAATTTACTTATTGGGTGGGGGGGTCTCGATGGCGGCCTTATCAGTCGAGCACCTAAAGGTGATGGCGGCCTTAACAGTCGAGCCTGCTTACGCATCCTCTCGATGGCGGCCTTAACAGTCGAGCACCTAAAGGTGATGGCGGCCTTAACAGTCGAGCCTGCTTGCGCATTCAATTTACTTCTTTTTTTTTTGACTTATTTGAGGGGCAAATAAGTAACTAAAAGGCGGTGGTCGAG
>Ga0181464_1000434_pt1 | contig 17636 bp, 27 predicted proteins | sample InSIn2gowninarea_FD_119074 | JGI IMG/M metagenome (GOLD analysis project Ga0181464, IMG submission 119074) | Clean room microbial communities from NASA Spacecraft Assembly Facility at Jet Propulsion Laboratory, Pasadena, California, USA -... ...
AGATATAGATATATATATATATTTTGTGGTTCACAATCACTCAGGTGGTCTCTACATCCACAGGTAATAATCTAGGTAGATCCACCCGAAGGGATCTACCCATCAATTGTGTCGAGGAGAATTGACCCCGTGACCTCCCAATTGGCAATGTACTTAACAACGGTAACTCGACCAATTGAGCTATCACTTGGGGCTTAACAAGATTTATTTGCTTGTAAATTTTTACCTTTTTTCCTGCATATTATATATGTCTTTTACAATTTTTCAAGTTGCCGAATATATTTATGGATTCCTCATCGGATACCTACTGTTACAGTTTGCAATTTGATTTACTGTTGTTTTTACTGTTTAGTATATATCATATTATAATTGCCATATGAGCATGAGGGTTTCAAAAGGACGGGAATAGGAAGGCAACCCCTACCTCCACATCATTATTAGAATGTAGCAACCCTTCCTATACCACATTGAAAACAAAGCAAATTGTGATACTAGGGATTCTGCGCACATCTAATCTAAGCTATTCCAAACATTTTCAGAATCTGCTTTCAATGTGTCTAACCTTCTTGAAAAAACTTCCATGATGAGGAAATTTTATGTCAATGTTGACTGGTCTCAGTGAAATGGCATAGTTAGGTCTTTATATTAGAAAAATTTTCAAGGGCATAGTTAGGTCTTAATATCAGGGCCAAGGCACAAAACAACCAATTAGATCAGTTGTAACCCCTTGAGAAAAAATGCTAATTGTTAACATCATATTTACATTTATAAATATTAGCATTGGTTTTGGGCATATGTTCATGGAATCATTCAAGGTGAGAAAAATTTCAGAGTTCACCATTCGACATCGATGGTTCAAGAGTACCTTAGTCATATAGGTACATAGTTTCATTTTTTCTTTTTCTTTTTTCTAAGCATTACCTTAATCTAGAGTTATAATAATAATAAAAAATACAAGATAAAGGCAATTGTTTTGGTGGTTTCCCCAAATGGGTTTCAAGAGTAAACCGCTTGTGTTATTACTGGATTTACAATCAACTTCTTTAACACTATTTTATTTATTTAATTACAATCTACAAGTATTAGACAATCAGAATTAATCCATGGTCACATAATAAGCAAAGATATATAATTTTTTATTCCCATTAAAATAATGAAGGTCCATATTGGTGAATCGACTTGGTGAAAGGTTAAGCAATTACGGATCACTACATATTTCAAATTTCCATGTAATTCGAACTTTTGGTTCTCTAGGTGTAGAAGTGTAAAGAGGTCTTTGGCCATGGTTGTAGACGTTTATGAGAGTGTAGAAGTTTAGGCTTAGACACTACTGTATTATGGAATGAGTTTGAAAGGTTTTTATGTCTTCAACCTAATAAAGAGGAAAATAATTGTTGTGTCTTTCTGTTGTGTTAAATTTAATTGGAATTATTGTTGTGAGTTGTGTTTTTGTAGTGTGTTCTGATTTCCAGTCCCCTAGGCCTTGCATCACAAGTCCATGGGCTAGTGGTTGAGTCACAGGGTCATAAAACATTCATTTAGGCAAATATCCCTCAAATTCTTTTCTTGTGAATGGAAATACATTCCCTTCATCTTCTAGCTCAAGGAAGACAAAGATCTAATATTCCAAAGTTCCCCTTGTTTTCTGGGCCCAAAAGTGCTATATTTGAATTGATGGAATTTTAATTTCAATCTAGAAAGCATATCCCTAGGGAAGTTCCAATCTATGTCCTTTCCACATCTCTCCGTGGTATTTTGGGATGATCCAACATTTCCTAGCATTCACAATAACATATGGAAATTTATCGGAATAACAATCCCAAAAGCTTATCAATATTCTTGTGTAATTATTTGTATGGAAGTGGATCTTTCAAAGGAGCTTCAAGAAGAAATCCAGTTGAATCTAAATGGTTGGTTGGTGTTAGATACGAGAGTTCAGGGTCTTAATGGTTGATCTTAATATGAGGGTCAGGGAACAAAACAACCAACTAGATCAGTTGTAACCCCTTGAGAAGCAATGCTAACTGTTAACATCAAATTTACATTTCTAAATTCGAGCATTGGTTTTGGGCATATGTTCATGGAATGATTCAAGGTGAGAAAAATTTCAGAGTTCACCATTCGACATCGATGGTTCAAGAGTACCTTAGTAATATAGGTACATAGTTTCAAAGTTTTATTCCATCCTTACCTTAATCTAGTTATAATAAAAATAAAATAAATGAGACAAAGGCCACTTTTTGGGTGGTTTTCCCAAATGGGTTTCAAGAGTAAAATGTTTGTGTTATTATTGGATTTATGATCAACTTATTCTACACTATTTTTTGTATTTAATTACAATCTACAAATATTAATCAATCAGAATTAATGCATGGTGACATAACAAACAAAGATATGTCATTTATTATTCCCAAAAAAACAATGAAGGCCCATATTGGTGAATCAACTTGGTCAAAGGTTAAGCAATTATTGATCACTACACATTTCAAAGTTCCATGTAATTCGTTCTTTTGGTTTTCTAGGTGCAGACATGTAAAGAGATCTTTAGCCATGGTTGTAGATGTTCGTGAAAGTGTACTAGTTTAGGCTTAGACACTGTTGTACTATGGAATGAGTTTGAAAGGTTTGTATGTATTAAACCCAATAAAGAGAAAAATAATTGTTGTGTATTTATGTTGTGTTAAATTCAATTGCAATTAATATTGTGATTTTTGCTTCTGTAGTGTGTTCTAATTTCTAGTCCCTCAACCTTCCATCATAAGTCCATGGCCTAGTGGTTGAGTCACAGGGTCATAAAATATTCATTGATAATATCAACAATCATTGAAGCAAAGATCCCCCAAATTCTTCCTTTTTGGATGGAAATACATTCCCTTCATCTTCCAACTCAAGGAAGACAAAGATCTAATATTCCAGATTGGCCTTTGTTTTCTGGACCCAGAAGTGCTATATCTGAATCGATGGACATTTGATTTCAATCCAGAAATCACATCCCTAGGTCAGCTCCAGTCTAGGTCCCTACCACATCTCCTCTTGGTATTTTTGGATGATCCAATATTTCCTCACATTTGCAATAGCAAAAGGAAATTTTTGGGAATAGCAACCCCAAAATCTTGTCGATATTTTTGTGTCATAATTTATATGGAAGTGGATCTTTCAAAGGAGCTTCAAGAAGAAATCGAATTGAATCTCAAGGGTTGGTGTTATATAAGGGGTTAACTACAAACAACTCCCCTTCAAATACAATATGTACCATGTGTATGGCCACTTTGGCATAGGTTCCCCCCTGCCATTGAAACAAAAAATATCGTCATAGAAAACACCAATAACCAGCACCATTGCAACCTTAGACTAAATTGCGCTTCTACCTTCATCGAAAACCTTCAATGATTTAAGGTTCTCAATGAAAACAATACTCAAGACGATCCAACAAAAGAGGAAGGATGCATGAAAGAGGGATCAAAATAGAAGGCATTCTAGGAAATAAATGAGGAAAACATCCAAGCAAAGGCAGAGAATGACCGACCTCAAGAGGAGCCAAATACTAACCCCCATGTATGCCAGGGCCCTCAAACAGACCCTAAACTCCGCCCTTGGAACTAGGAGAAGAAAGAGGAAGAAAGAAGCTCGAGAAAGGGAGGCCGAGTACATTAAGGCATTCAAACCAGTATTTGCTGGCCAAATTTGGCTATTCTGTGCAATGATCATCCCAAATTTAAATGTTATTTCTTTGCATCTTTCTAGGAAGCCAATTTTTTAAGAAGCATACTAGCTGTTATGTAAGCTCGAGTAAAAAATTGGGAAAACAAAAAAAAATTCCTACCATCTCATTTTTCTTCGAGATTGGAAAGTTTTGAAGACATACACTTTCCCCTTCATCTCATTTAACACTAGGATTTCTAGGTTTGGTTGCATCCCTCTCTTTCTTAATACAATATTACCATTACCTTAGCAAAAAAACAAAATGACATGATACAATTCTACATGCTTCCATGGAAAAAAGCACTTCCTATGATATATTTCCGCACCAGAGCATTAGTGTAAATTCCATTTTTCCTTTATTGCAACTACCATCAACATATTCACTCATCTAGGTGGTTTCACATAGTAAAGGTCAACAAGATGCCATGATACAAGGCTAGATCCTTAGATGAACAAGATAACTTCCATTCACAAGCAATACAAGGACTTAACTCTAAAATTCGCAATATTTTAGCCATAATTTCAAATCTAAAATTCCCGAGCTTTTGACCTTAATTGCAACTCTAAAATTCCCAAGCTTTTAAACTTAATTTCAGCTAATACATGTGAGGAATATCGCAAACCTGCAATGAAAACCACAAGGACATGAAAGCAGGACAATAATAGTGGAAAGCCACAAAGTGCACTCTAGCTAGCTGGTGAACTCTAGAGAGTGCATACAAATACCAAACTCTATCTGGTGAACTCGTTTTGTTTTGTTTTGTTTTTTTAAATCTTGGAAGGGTTGATACCTTACAAGCTACACTGTTAGTTAGGTTGAAAAATATCAATAGACCATTGTCCAGCCTTTGTATGGTGTCCATGATATGAGAAATAAAATACATTGTCATTCTATCTCTTAGCTATACCAACTATCTGATTCAATAGAATGTTGATTTAGGAGTCATTTGAACATTTCTGTTGAAGTCATTTCTACAGATTCAAATAAAGGTCTTCATCCTTTTTTTTTTTTTAATGTAATTTATTATTAGGAAGGAATTTCCTAAGTACATGGCTATGGTCATATGCACAACATTTCTTTTCCAATTACTAAATTTCCATGGGATGCATCTGATAAGAAGTTGGTAACAAGTTTACTCCCATGTCACCTGAAAAATGGTCTCATGCTACTTATTTGGGAGTTTACTATTGCTAACCTAGGTTTTCTTTCAAGGAAAAAATAAGATAATTCTAAGGCATGCCCAAAAATTCAATTCTGGTATCACTATACTTTCTATAGCAGATTGGGCCAAATCAATCCCTGACTTGGCCGAAATATAAGGTGCATTATAGTAAAGAAACAAAAGCAAGTTTAACCCCACAATCATATCTCCCAAAATTAACTTACAACACTGGCCTGTCAATTGTATCGTAGCATACTATAAGTCATGATCAAGTCATATCTGCTTTCTAGCATAAATTTCCTTACAAAATTTAACTCACTTTTTCCTAGACTCCACAGTTTTATCATTTAAAGTCACAAAGCTACTATGAATCTATTGAGGGTGAAAATTGATCCATTTTGTACTTTTGTGTGTGTCTGTATAATTGAAGCTGAACATATTTGCAAGAATTACTTTTACTCTTCCATGGAATCTATTCCAACTATTGTGTTTTCTGTTATATCTAGTATATTGTTTCTCATAATTGGTTTTCCAATCTGAATAGGATCTATGTTGTGCACAAATACAAATTTAAGGCTTTGTACATTGAACTTTCTAATCAAGTACTATGAAATTTCTACTATAATTAGTATGATGCCATTTCCCATGATAGGAATTTCATGTTGATTGTAATTCTATTAGGATTTATGTGCACAATGCAATACATTTCAGTTTATGCTTCATCTGATTTGCAATTTTTGTGCTTATTTGTTTTCCTTCCTAGGGGTTATGGTGTGCACATATGTACTTTTAAGGTTCTCTATATTGAAATAGTTTATGGGGGAGTTAAATGATACATGTCTCCATCAAAGAATATTCCCTATTTATTAAGACATATTTCATATCTCTTCAACATTTTGTTCTTTAGTTTGGGAACACACACGATTAAAATCAAGGAATTGAAAACATAAACTACATTTATAAAAGCAAGATAGACAATGCAAAAAGAATATATTTTCATATATATTAGCAAAACTTCTAGCTGACTAGTTCCAATTTGTGTATATGTTGCAGTTATTATAAGAAACAAGCTGAAAGGAACTACACCATTTTACTTGGTCATTTGCCTATTTTAATAACTATCTGTGCATTGTCCTAAGATGTTTTGTCAGTATCCACTGTAATTGCAAGGATGTCCTGCATATCATCTAACCGCTTTGCAGCTTCTCCCATCTTTTTCAAAATTTTGGTTGTCCTCTAAACAACTTGCTCAACCTTTATCCTTTCTTATAGAAAACATTTAGATATCAACCCACTTCATCAATAGTCACTTCATTGTCAACTAGAAGGTGCAGGAAATTGTTGTCTAACATCCTAATGTTCCAATTATATTATGGAAATACTGATCCAAATACATGTTCTAAAACATCTTAATATAAATCATACATAAAATATGTTCTAAATGTGCTTAGTAAATCATACAAGAAAAATGAAAAAATTGAGTATCCTATTTTAACAATACCATATAGATGCAGATGTAGCAAAACTATAGCTTGATAGAACTTGGCAGATCCTTTGATTGATGTGAAATAATTTCAACTTACTTGAAATACAACCATCTCATATGCACATATTATCATCACATAGTAAATGGATTTTCTTCTATTGTGGAAATATTTAATTTATGGTTGTTATCTATGTGATGTTACAATATTTATGGTTGTTATTTATGTCATGTTAAATGCTATTTGAAGACATGTTTCAATCCCTTATTTCTAACCTAGATTTTCCTTCACACACTTTGTTTTGTGGAGAATGCCACATACTCTTGTATATTGAATACAGTGAGAGATTTAATCTTGCAAAAGTTCCTAGTCTATATTTTTATTATAGAATATTAATAGACCGCATATACGAATTAAGTTCATGAGAAAAGTTACAAGTTATTTTGAATAGAGTAGAAATTTGTAATTGACATAAATGCAACAAAAAAAAAAACGCTTTATATCACAAACAACTAACATAATTGAAACTCCCTCCTTCGCCTTGCTATTACCAATGAAAATATTTCTATGACATCTTTGCAACAACTTTAAGGTCTCTTTGTTTGAGCAAGACCTCACTTCTTGCTAGGTAACTCATTCAAATTTCCAAACCCCTCTCCTGTTCCCTCCAAAACTTTCCTACACTCAAAGAAATTGATTCCATGATAGACATTGTTTTTTCTTAATTTGTTTTCTTACCCATGAAACATTTACTTTAGCATATAGAGATTGCACACATAAAAAAGCAGAGTATTCTGTAGAAAATATGATGTAGGTTAACCTGATAATGCAATATAAATCAAAGCATAATACTATAACCTACTTCTATTATCAATTCGTAGAAGCTTAAAGACAGAGCTGAACAATATAGCCAGAAGAAGAAGAATCAATAGCACAATACACATGAAAATACTTTGGGGAAAGCCTCAACTAAAAACCCCACACTATTGTATTATCCTACATGGTGGAAATACATAGGAATTATGCAAAGCCTTAGTCTCACAGCTAGCCAGCTCTCAGTATAATCCTCACAGGTAATCTTAGATTCTCTCCAGCCTTCCTCTCTACCCTCCAAGCTCCTATTTCTTTGCGTTGTTCCTTGTGTGTGATCTTCTTTACCAAGTGGATGATCAAGCCTCCAAAACTGCACAATCCTCAAGGATGCTTCCTTGATTGCATGCATGAGTTTTCTTTATAAGAAAATACATGCAACTAATAGTACACTATCCTTGAACATTAATCTCAACTGGGTCTTTCTTAGAGTAGACATGCATGAGTTTCTGATGAGGTAATCTTCAGTTAACTGGAGTAGCACTAGTTGAGTGCATTAATGCATCAAGTGATTGTTAACTCACTCTTAGTTCCTCAAACAATTTGGAACTAATTTAACTAGACTTAACTCAGTAAACTGAGTTAACTAATTACAACTAAAATATAACTCAATCTTATCTCCTTAATTTAAGGGATAACTCTTGCATGACTTCAGAAAGACTTCTAACTTGAATTTCTCCAACTAATTAATTTAAAATAAATAAATTAATTATTTCCAAGTAGCTGTTAAGACTAAATTCAATTTTAATGCACAATTTAATTAAAGGACAAATTAAATTAAAAGATTCTTTTTTCCATATTTCAACACTCCCTCTCAACAAGAAAGGGATTATCTGTGACCCCGATCTTGTCTGTATGGAACTCAAATTTACACTTTGATAATGCCTTTGTCAAAATGTTAGCATCTTGCTCGTTTGTTGAAATATACTGCAGCAACATGATCCTATCGACCTGTGAAAAGCCACGGCAACAAATATTTCCTTATGCTTCTCCACACTACCATCAATAGCTTGCTTTACCTTGTAAAGCCAACGAGAACTCACAACTGACTTCTTCTCCGGTCTCGGAACCACGTCCAAAACACTATTACGAACTATGGAGTCATACTCCTCCACCATAGCATCAACCCAAACTGGCTGCTGCACTGCTTCCTCAAAGGAAGATGGCTCAGTATCAACACATTCCCCAGCAAGGGCCATGTATCTAGTGTACCTCTCAGGTGACCTCCTCTGTCTGTGTTGAGACGGTGGTGCTCCCACATTCTCTCTCGCATCCTCCAACAATTTGTCAGCTTCTCTTGTGCGCTTTCGTCCATCTCTGGAAGACTCTACTTGAGTGGATGTCTCCACTCCTAGAACCTCTGCATGTGGTTGCTCCGCAGCAGTCTGAGGCTCCTCCTCGTTAGGAACCAATAGTTCCTCCACAACATGTAGTTGGAGCTCTCTCTCAAGGAAAACTCGCATGGCCTTCTGCTCATCAAACTTGAGATCTCTGCAAACCAATGTCCTTCGACTGGTAGGCAAGTACACCCGATAGTTGTGAGGTGTATCAGTGTACCCCACAAATATCCCCAACGCTGCTGTCGGCTCAAGCTTCTTCTGTGCATCCTTTGTGACATGGAAATATACTGATGAGACAAAGCTCCTGAAGTGACCCACATCTGGTCTCTTATCGGAGAAAGCTTCCTCTAGTGTCTTCATCCCAAGTATGCGATGCAGGCTTGTATTATGCAAATAGACCATTGTGTTGCATGCCTTAGCCCACAAGTGAAGTGGTAGGCCTTGGTCATGCAACATTACCTGTGATGCCCATACAATAGTTTGGTTCTTCCTTTCAGCCATCCCATTTTGCTATGGGTTATGAGGGGCTGTCAACTCTCGTTTAATTCATTCTGCTGCACAAAAGTCCTTAAAATCTTGAGAGACATATTCTCCACTATTGTTGCTTCTCAAGGCCTTGATTTTCTTCCATGACTCTTTCTCGACTAAAGCTTTGAACTCACAAAACTTTATGAAGGTTTGGTCCTTCTTCTGCATGAAATAAATCCAGCATTTACGAGAATAGTCATAAATGAAAATCACATAATACCTTTGCTTTGTTGTGGATGCCATCGAGAATGGTCCACACACATCAGTATGAAATATCTCTAAGATAGCCCCTCCTCAACTGTCTCGATCATGAAAGGAAGGCTTGGTGTACTTTCCCAAGGTATAACCTTTGCATGTGTCAACTTGCTCAAGTTTACCTTTGGGAAGTCCTGTAGATATCTGCTGCGTTATCTTCAAAGCCCCATGATGCAAATGGCCCAACCATCTATGCCACAACTCGCCAATGTCTTGGCTTTGCACCAATTCTTCTTTCGTACTCAATGCTGCACAATCATCTACCTCTAGTTTATAGAGATTCTTCACCCGAATCCATATCCTCTTGGTCTGACCCATGGCTATGTGTCTTAGGAACACCTTTCCTTTACTGAAGACAACATCATAGCCTTTGTCCTCCAACATCGCAACCGATACCAAATTCTTCTTCAGTCCAGGCACATACATCACATCTGTCAAGGTGAGAGGAGCTCCATGCTCCCTCTGAAAAGTAACCGTGCCCACTCATGAAACACTATACCTTCCGTCGTCACCCATCTTTATACGCATCTTGAGGTCTTTCTCCTCCAAGGCACTGAATAAATTTTTATCACCGGTCATGTGGAATGAGGCTCCATTGTCAAGATACCAGACACAACCCATCATCAATGACACCATGCTTGCGATGAGGGTAAATTACATTTTGAATTGAGAGGCTAATGCCTCACCTTCCGATCCTTCCTAGGATCCCTTCTTGGACTTCTTGAATGGGAAATTAGTCACATAATGTCCCATCTTGTGACAATTAAAGCATATTACTTTAAACATGTCACCCTTCTTCCCTCCATGAGAAGAATTTGATTTGAAATGGGAAGCCTTCTCCTTCCCTTTCCTTGCCTTACTTGCTAAGGCCAGATTTTCTTCATCATCATTCTTGGATGAAGAGCCATCTTGTGTGCTCCTCCTGAACTCCTCCTGCATAAGATTTGACCACAGTCATTCCCAATCCGATAGTTTCTCCCTTCCATTCATAGAGTCTTGGTAGCTATTGCAACTCTTTGGAAGGCCAAGGAGAGTAAGGCTCACCATATCATCATTGACAATAGTTATTCCCACACTGCCAAGGTCATCTCTGCAAGTGGTGAGCTTGTTCAGATCTGTGGAAATAGTATCTTCCTTCTCCATCTTGATTCTTCCAAGCTTATCCTTGAGCACCAATTTCCTCTAGTCGCTACTGTTCTGGCAGAGGTCCTTCAATGTCTTCCACATTGAAAATGGAGTATCCTTCCCATGGAGACTCGAGACAATATGGTCTCAAACTCCCTCAAGGATGATCAGTCTTGCCTTCGCAACACACTTCTTCCACTCATCCAACTCTTGTGCATTAGTTGAAGCTAGCTTTAGGATTTCTTGATCAATGAATTCCTTTAAGCCATTTTCTTCTAATACATCCTCTATTCTATCTTTCCATGCTATGTAATTCGAGCTACCTTCCAAGGCATACTCTAGTCTCAAGACATAGCACGCCGTTGGCCAACCTTGAAGTATGATATGAATTCGATTTGCACCTGTAACCTCGAACTTCAAGCTTCGAATTATTTTCTCAGTATATTGTTCACAGCTCCGATACCATGTAGAAAATTTCTACAAATCTTGGTCTAATACCATGTAGAAAATATGATGTAGGTTAACCCGATAATGCAATATAAATCAAAGCATAATACTATAACCTACTTCTACTATCAATTTGCGAAAGCTTAAAGATCGAGCTGAAAAATATAACTAGAAGCAGAAGAATCAATAACACAATACACATGAAAATACTTTCGGGGAAAGCCTCAGCTAAAAACCCCACACTATTGTATTATGATACATGGTGGAAATACATAAGAATTATGCAAAGCCTTAGCTCTCACAGCTAGCCAGCTCTCAGTACAATCCTCACAGATGCTCACAGGAAATCTTGGCTTCTCTCCAGCCTTCCTCTCTACCCTCCAAGCTCCTATTTCCTTGCATTGTTCCTTGTGGATGATTTGCTTTACCAAGTGGATGATCAAGCCTCCAAAACTGTGCAATCCTCAAGGATGCGTCCTTGACTACATGCATGAGTTTTCTTTATAAGAAAATACATGCAACTGATAGTACACTGTCCTTGAACATTAATCTCAACTGGGTCTTTCTCAGAATAGACATGCATGAGTTTTTGATGAGGGAATCTTCAGTTAATTGGAGTAGCAATAATTGAGTGCATTAATGCATCAACTAAATGTTAACTCACTATTAGTTCCTCAAACATTTTGGAACTAATTTAAATGGGCTTAACTCAATAAACTAAGTTAACTAATTACAACTCAAATATAACTCAATCTTATCTCCTTAATTTAAGGGATAACTATTGCATGACTTCAGAAATACTTCTAACTTGAATTTATCCAACTAATTAATTTAAAATAAATAAATAAATTATTTCCAAGTAGCTGTTAAGACTAAATTCGATTTTAATTCACAATTTAATTCAAGGGAAAATTAAATTGGAATATCCTTATTGCCATATTTCAACATAGTCTAGCAATCTCTTCATTAGTGGTATCACCTTCGTTCTTGTCCGTTTTGTTTTTCTCATGCTTTTATATATTCCACACTTTTCCCTTCAATTTTTATTGTTCCTTCATGTCTTTTAAGATAAATTCCTTGGCATTTTCCTTCCATTTACTACACAAACTACTTTTGTTTTATGCACTTACATTTAATATTCACTTGCAGATCCTTTCTTCGAACAAGAAAACCATATTGCCACGGAAACAACCTTGACTAGCAATGCACTTCTGTTGTTGCTTGCTAGTTTTGCTGAGATACAACCAGTTCTTTAGGTCATTTCTATCAAGCAAATATGCCATGCTAGGGATGTGACCCCTCGTTATCGGCTCTCTCTTTTTGATGGAACTCACAACCATGTGGTATTTCTTCATTCTTTGCATAACGCCCTTGCAACAACTGGGGACTTTCAAGTAGGCTACATTGTGCTCCTCCAAAAAAGTTCATGCACATCTATACACCACACTTTGTATGTTACAAATCCCTCCCTACCTCCCACACCTTCCTCTCATTTTATTTCCCTTTTGCAATCTACTTGCTTTACTAGTGTTTTGTTTACCCTCTTCACTCACAAATGGTCTTTCTTGTAGGTCTCTTTGTGTCCTCGAGCTTAAATACTCCACCATGTAGCAACCCTAATTGGTGAGCCAACCTGTCTTACTCTCCCCATAGAACAAGTACTGCATACCATCTCGTCCTCATCTAATGCCTATTCCTTCCCATCGACCCCCCCGTACATAACCAAACTCCAAACTCTGGAAGTGGTGCCACTATGCCTACAACACCTTTCCCTTTCAAGGCACTCAACCCATCATGTAAATATTGGTCCATACAAGGCAAAGTGATCGCAAAAACACCCCTCCGTGAATAAACTAATGCACGCAAAGCTGGAAAATCACTCAACTTTTACATTGTTGACCATGATGGCGATGAGATCCACATATTCATCTTCAATGACTTGGTGGACTCACTTCATGATCTCGTTCAGGTTGGTCAGGTCTACATAGTTTCAAATGGAACCATAGAGGTTTCAAACCTTGCCTATAATCATCTCAACCACTCGTTCGAAATCCTCCTTTTCTCTGCATCAACCGTGTCTCAATTCATACACGACGATCGATCAATACCTTCTCATAGGTTCCATTTTATGCAAATAAGTTCACTCAAGCTTGCACCTCTCAATTCCATTGTTAATGTTATTGGTGTTGTCAGCTCTACCTATGCTACCTCCATTGTACACAGGAGTGATGACTCCAAGGTTCCAAAAAAAACTATATCTTTGTGGGACATGTCTGTCAGTAGCATCGATGTCACCTTGTGGGGTGCACACTGCCATACCGAAGGGAGAAAACTTTCCACTCTTCACATGGAGTGTGCCATTCCAATATTTGTAATCAAAGGGGGATGGGTTGTTGAGTTCAATGGTCAAACTACCAGAACTATCCCCACCACCTACCTTGTTATAAACCCATATATTGTTGAAACACGCCAACTCAGAGAATGATTCCAGGAAATAAGTGTCAACTCGTCTTTGCCATCACTAATCCGGAAATACACAGGCAAATCCACTAGGTCCCTCAGCACAAAAATAATTTCTGATATTGTCACAATGCCCCTTAGGCGGAAAATCTCTGTGGATTTCCCTCTATGCTACTGCTACATCAATTAACATGGAAAAATTCTATTTCCTTGCATGCCACATTAGCATTGACGGGATGTAATCCATGAAAAAGGATTTTCAACAAGATGACAACATGTGGCATTGTTCGAAATGTGAGGGATCCTTCCTCGAATGTGACTACCACTATGTACTATGGCTTGAATTTCACGACCACACTGGCCACCTAGAAAATGTTGTTACTTTCGACGATTCTGCAAATGAGCTCTTTGGCATATCCACAAAGGACCTTAAGCTTCTCTCAAGCAAGCCAAAACCTATAAGAGACATATCCAATAGAATCAAAGAGCGACAATTCCTCTTCACACACTCTTTCAAAACAGACACTTTCAACAACATTGAACACCTCCACCCAACCCTCATGCACTCTGAAGAACTCCCTTAGGCCTCTGCGTCCAGTATTCTCCTACAAGAGATGCAACACCGTTTCCCTTGTGAAAAATGTTTCCCACCAACTATTAAAATACCTTTTTCCCCTCTCCTTCACTTTTTTCCCATGCTCTTGTTTTGCAGACCCTTTTCCCCAAACACATGCATGCTCCATCCCCACCTCCCCCCTTCTCCATTGATTCCCATCCTCTACCTTGGAAACGATTTCCCTGCTACACCACTCCCTTTCACTATTGTCAACTCCTCCCCCCTCTACAAACTCAGTAGTCCTGCATGCCTTTGCGCACCTTGACATACACTTTTGTCTGCACTTCCATCTCTACTCTTTCTTCTAAACCTCAAATTAGACAATACTTCCTACTTTTGTAAAGGTTTTTCGCAAATATATGTATATGGTATCTCCCTCAGTTGTTATGTTTCTTGGATATATATGGGCACTCTCTCATTTTTAATGTTTCTCGTTAATATATGGGCATTTTCTCACTCGCTTGCATTTCTCTAGCCTTGCTCATCTCTTTATCTACTTGTCAACACACACACATGTCTCAGATACACATATGCACATGGATATGATCACTATGGAAAACATACACAACTATTGCTTCTAATTATGGTCGAATCCAAAAGCGGGTTTCCTTTAGTCCAAGCTAGATATGCGTAATGGTATCGATTCTAATATTAATAATAGTCATTTGGACATACCACCATTCAATATTTCAATTCGAAATAATGCAACCAAAAATAAGAAACATTCTCTTCCAACTTCGTATTTAACCTACAATTCGTATTCGACATTTTGGTTTGTGTGTGGAATTTCGCTAAAAAAACACACACCAATTAAATACTACTACGCTTTGCAAAAATAAAAAAAAAACAAGAAAACCAACCTTTTACTGCACACAAACAAACACAAACACCTCCTCCTCCACAACATCCTTCGTTTACTTTCGATATTCCTACAACACTTGCACAAATTGTTGCCTAACTTCCTTTTCATTCAACAAAATCCCAAAATAAAATAAAAAGAAATAAACAATATCCAAAAAAAAGAGCACATCCTCCTCTCTCAACTTAGCACATGTGATGTTTTGATCCTTGCTTTCTTAATCATTCATATTGCTTACTTTTTTGCAAAGATACATGTTTGTTATCTCACTACCATTAGCCTTTTTTCTATTTATGTTATATACTTTTTCAATTGGGATAAAATAAAGTGCCTTTTATTGCATCACACCAACAAAATTTTCGCTCCATAAACTACTTTCCCTTTGATATGCATGGTTAACTTTCCTTTGCTCCAAATTCACTTCGAACTCTAACTTTGACAATACTTTTCTTTCTTAACTAGCTATGCAAACCACTCTATAGAATGAAGTGAAGAAGGTAAAGTGACAATGACACTATGCACTTAACAAGGATATAATAAATGCATGATGGAATATTCTCTACAACAATAGTCGATCCAACCTCCCCTCTCAACCCAACTCAACCCAAACTTTCATGCCTTCCCAGATTTGTCTCCCTCGCCTTCCATCCACTCCTCCTCCTCCATTTTTCCCTCCATGTCCACTTTCCGACCAATAATTTCCAAACCCTACCCTTTCTTCACCTTCGACCTTCCCTGTACAACCATCCCCCATGTGGCTTCCTTTTCAACTTTCCAATAATTTCACAAGAACTGTCTCCATCATGTACATCACCACTTTCCTGAAAGAATTGATGCACTTAACCCCTTGCAGGTCTTCTCCACTTATAATGAATTGTGCCCATCCATGAAAACAAAAAATCATTTTGTTGTCGTTTCTTGTTCCCATTGTGCCTCTGAGTGAAATATCCATCATTTCTCCTCCTCGAACAACATGGACCCATGAAAAAAACCCCATGTCCTCTCCTGCCTAACTAAAGTTGAGGATATTATAATTTCCTTTGTCAACCCAGTTCTTCATATGACCCATGCACGTGGAGGGAAATATAAATATTCTGGCCATACTATTAGCTTCCCTCAAGATATAACTAATATTGTCACTTCCCTTCCCTGCACGATCTCAGAAGTAGACATCCTTGTTTTCAACAAAAGCATCACTAGCCACACATCCTATGAATTTTTTGTCAGCAAAACACATGTTCTTGTAGCTTTGCAGCTCAAACTAGAAAACGATCCATACTATAAAGATGTTCAGCTTAACCTAAATGCACTTTCTACTTTGCCTGAAAATCCCTTTTGACGTCTCCTCCCTATTGCGCTATCTCACCACCAACTCCCTTGAACCCCAAGAAACCCTCTTTGAAATTCCTGCTCATGGAATCCTCCACACATGTCCATCTGACCTTTAACCATCCTCCTTTGTATCGACTCTTCCCAATTCTCATATTGAGCTTGATGAAATACTTGCCTACGTAGAATGTTCCAATTCCACCCTCACCCATTCACTTCAATGGCCCATTATTCACCTTTCTCCAGTCAATGAATACAACACCAAGGGCCTCTTCTCCATGGCCTTCCCAACCCTCTTCCCCACCAAATCTTCCATGCTTAACCAACCAAGAATTGTAAAAGTTGATATGCAAGAATACGCTTTGCACCTAATGCACTACCACGATAATCACTTTTCCCAACATCCTAGATTCTGATATTACTTGTACAACCTTATCATGCACCATCGTAGCCAAGAAACCACATCTATCTTCATTAAAAGGGACCTTGCAAATAGATTACCAATAATTGTTGCAGACCTTCGCCACCACCTTCAATAACTGCCTCCTTTGACCATTCCAAACCAGATTATGCACTTTGTTTCGTCCCTATGAGAGAGCCCATCTTTTTGGACGAGGTCTAGAGGGGATCTGAATGGAATGATCATTCAATAAGGTAAGCCTGCCGTATTATTCACACTAAGTGTAACTGATACCAAATGGCATGACTTGTATGGCCATGCCTTTTATTCCTCCATCTAATGCACATGTTCAAACTCATTGGAGAATCCAAAACATTGTTGTAAACACGCATCATGCCTCCCAATACATCCATTGTAGATTCAAAATATTCTTAAAAAAGGTCCTACTAAAAGGATTCCTTGTAAAGGAATTTTGGTGCAGGTATTAATCTACCATTCTTTTTCTTCTCTACTTTGTGTACAATATTTGCATGCATCCCTCTTACTTCTTCTCGTCTTATTTTCTAAGGTATGAATGGCAGCATAGAGGCTCTGCACATATACATGGGTTCCTATGGTTTGAAAATGCACCTGATATGGACAACCTTGGTTGGATTGACGAAGAAAGCATTGGTAACGCCAAATATTTCTTCAATACATATGTCATTACTTGGAACCCTCATCCCCTCCATCATAGAAAAAAGGACTCCATCACTCAGTAGTTTGTGATCCCTACCTCCTTGCAATAGATTAAATGCTCGCGTCCAACAACCTCCAAGAATACGAGGAACTTGTGAACTATGTCCAAAGGCACACAAATTGTCATTCCTCTACATGCCTTCGCAAAAGGAATAACTATACAACTTACCGCTATGGATCCCCCTGGGAGTTACATGAGTCCTTGTCTATGTACATCGATGCTTTTGGTTGTAAAACATATGTTCTTGCTAGAAATGATGACAAGCTAAATGTCCAAAACCCTCACATGCTTGCGATGGGGGGGCCAACATTGACTTCCA
>Ga0181464_1000436_pt1 | contig 17624 bp, 20 predicted proteins | sample InSIn2gowninarea_FD_119074 | JGI IMG/M metagenome (GOLD analysis project Ga0181464, IMG submission 119074) | Clean room microbial communities from NASA Spacecraft Assembly Facility at Jet Propulsion Laboratory, Pasadena, California, USA -... ...
GCATACTTCTGCTTCGCTCACTATTAATGAAAATGCAGACCCGACAGTGCGCAAAGACTTTGAAACTTTTTTCAACAAGTCTGTGCCGGAAAATGATCCGGATTATCAGCATAATGATGAAGGTGCAGATGATATGCCGGCGCATTTAAAAGCTGCTATGCTGGGCTGTTCTGTTCTTATTCCCATCAGTAATGGCAGGCTGACTTTGGGGATATGGCAGGGTATTTATTTGTGCGAACATCGTAACCGTGGCGGCGAAAGAACGATTGTAATAACCGCCTGGGGTGAATGATGAATATTGAATTTATCTACTGATTTTGTGTTTCATCTTTATTGATCGCAAATACAAAAATGTGAAGTTGTAAAAGTAAGTACCTTATTTACCCAACATTATTGGATGTTGATCTTAAACACGTCTTTCAAAGCCTTCCTCGCTGCATGATAGCCGCACATGCCATGCACGCCACCGCCCGGTGGCGTAGAAGCAGAACAGATATACAAGCCCTTTGCAGACGTTCTGTAAGGCGACAGCCGCAGGGCGGGACGTGTAAATAATTGGGTAATCAATTGTGCACCACCATTAATATCACCGCCAATATAGTTGGCATTATATGCCTGCATGTCTTCGCTGTTCATTTCGTGGCGTGCAAGTATGCAGTCTTTAAAGCCCGGTGCAAAGCGTTCGATTTGTCGTTCAATAATGGGCGTCATGTTTTTGACAGAACCACTGGGAACATGGCAATACCCCCAGGCAGTTTGTTTGCCTTCCGGTGCACGCGTGGCATCAAACAAGCTTTGCTGCGCGAGTAACACAAAAGGTTGTTCTGCATGTTTGCCCTGCCATGTTTGTTTTTCACTGGCAGCAATTTCTTGCATTGTATTGCCAATGTGTACGGTGCCTGCACCCCTGCATTCCTTATTGGTAAAAGGTATAGGTTCAGAAAGCGCCCAATCTATTTTATACACGCCCATGCCATACCTGTAACGCCGTAATTGCCATTTGTATAACGTAGAAAAATGATAACCTGCAATTTGTAATAGTTGTTTTGGTGTTACATCAAACAATACTGCATACGTGGAAGGTAATTGCTGCATAGAAGTAATAGCAACATCGGTTTCTATTTTTCCGCCCAATGCAGTAAAATAAGCGCCTAAAGCAATGGCAATTTGTTGCGAGCCACCTTTGGGCATTGGCCAGTTATTGCTATGCCCGGCAAGCATCAGCACCAATGCAACGGCTGCTGTTGCAGGCTTGTTAAGCGGCAGAATGGAATGTGCTGCCATGCCGGCAAATAAACCTTTTGCCTGCCTCGTTTTAAATAACGTATTGATTAAAAAAATAGCAGATTGCAAAGCATAATATCCAAAGCGCGCCATTACTAATGGATGCTTTGGAAAGCGAAACGGGCCTAAAATAAAGGGAAATATAATGTCTAGGTTTTTATATAATGGCTGCATTAATCGCTGATACGCCTTTGCATCTATGCCGAGGTTGGCTGCTGTTTGTTGTATAGAAGTATGCAATATGGCTGCCGTTCCATCATCAAAAGGATGCGCTGCTGCAAAAGGTGGATTAATAAATTCCAGCCCAAATTTATCCAATGGAAGTTTACTGAAAAACGGAGAAGCGATTGCCAGCGGATGAACAGCCGAACAGACATCATGTATAAAACCGGGTAAGGTAAGTTCGGCAGAACGCATACCGCCGCCAATCGTTGGCTTAGCCTCCAGCAACAACACGGATAAGCCTTGCTGCTGCAGCGTGATTGCTGCTGCCAGCCCGTTGGGTCCTGAACCTACCACTACTGCATCATAATCTCTTTTTGTCAAGTGTATAAAGATTGATAGTATGAAGATAAATGAAAATGATGCCGGAAGTTTTGATGCATGATAGATGTGGTTGTTTATTCAACAGTTGTTAGTGGTATTTGTGCCCTGCAACCGCTGGGAAAATTTATTTATACTTGCTTTCTCTTAACTCCGTAATATGAAAGCTGCAACCATCAGCCAGTTAAAAGAAGAATTGAGCGGGCTATCGCAAAAAGAAGTAGTAGCACTTTGTCTCAGGCTGGCAAAATTTAAAAAGGACAACAAGGAATTACTGGCCTATTTGCTGTTTGATGCGCATGATGTAGAGGGTTATTTGAAAACGATTAAGAACGAAATAAATGATGCTTTCTGGCATTTGCCACGGCAAAACTGGTATTTTTATAAGAAAGGGCTGCGCAAAATATTACGCGATATTCAAAAGTGGTGCAGGCATATTGGTACCAAAGAGGCGCAGGTGGAAATGCTGTTGCACTTTTGCCAGAATATGAAGGACAGCGGCATGCCTTTTCAGCAACACACCGCTGTCAATAACATGTACATTACGCAAATTAAAAAATTGAATGGCCTGGTAGAAGAAGTGCATGAAGACCTGCAATTCGACTACCGTAAACGGCTGAATGAATTGTAAGCTTACTTCTTTGGCGGCAATGCAAAAGCTACTGCTTCATGCTCAAAATGACCTTTGTGCGAGCCATCGCAAAAAGGCTTGTTCTGACTTCTGCCGCAACGGCAAATAGATACTACCGTTCTGCCACCAAGGTCGTACTGCGCACCCGTTTTATCTACTATTTCAAAATCGCCTTCCACTTTCAGCGAGCCATTGCTATTCACTATAATTTTTGTTGCAGCCATTATTGTTTGTTTTTAATTACTAAAATAAAGTGCGCATATTACATCACGGTTTTTATCAACACAAATAATACCATCCCTAAAATATTTGGTTTTATTTGTGCTATACAATTACAATGAAATAAACTTATCTTCATTCCGCCCGGATGGGAAATGCAGGTTTATTCATTAAATATAAAATATACATTCACCTAAAGCTTTTACCGACGGATGAAAACTTTAAAACAGCCAGTTAATAATGCTAAAATTTTGGCTATCGATATCGGCGGCAACAACATCAAAGGCACTTTGCTGAATGAACAGGGCGACATGATTGCTGACTATAAAAAACTGCCAACAGCAGCGCCCACTACTCCCGAAAAAGTAATGGCCTCCATTGAACAACTCAGTAAGAATTTTCCTGGTTTTGATAAAGTATCTGTTGGTTTTCCAGGGTATGTAAAAAATGGGGTGATAATGACGGCACCCAACCTTGGTGGTGAAGCGTGGCACGAGGTACCGTTTGCTGAACGGCTATCGGCATTGTTGCAAAAACCGGTACGCGTAGTAAACGATGCCGATATGCAGGGCCTGGGAATTGTAAGCGGTAAAGGACTGGAAATAATGGTTACACTGGGCACTGGCTTTGGCACCGCCATATTGTACAATGGCGTATTGCTGCCGCACCTGGAACTGGCACATCACCCCGTTACCAAGGTCAAAGACTATGATGCTTACATTGGCGATAAGGAAATGCAGCGCATTGGCAAGCAACGCTGGAACAAGCGCATTATGCGGGTGATAGGCATTTTGAAAACGGTATTCAACTACGACCATTTGTATATTGGCGGCGGCAACTCCGATGAAATTGATTTTAAACTGGATGATAACATTTCTATTGTAAACAATAAAGACGGCATTAAGGGCGGTGCAAGATTGTGGTTTCAACCCATGTAAGTAAGTTGCATTGCATTTTCCTTTTAATAGTATCTTTTAAAAAAGTAAAAACACCATTGGTGTTTTTACTTTTTTATTGAACAGGCTACTATACTACTATTAATGTAGCCGTTGCGTAGCACACCTCAATCCCGATCAATCACTGATACTTTATTAAACTTGTGTACATGCAAGTGTTGCAATGCTTTAACAAACCTGTTGAATGCACTATACGTATATTTATATAAACACGAGTGATGAAAAACATATTTTTTACAATAGCCATTCTTGCCTTTTCGTTGTGTTTTATTAATTGGCAAACGGGAACATTTCCGGTTACCAAAACAGATGCGGAATGGAAGAAAAGCTTAACCGCCGACCAGTATTATATTTTACGGCAAAAAGGCACCGAGCGGGCATTTACCGGTGTTTATTGGAATAACCACGAAAAAGGTACTTATGTATGTGCCGGTTGCGGGCAACTGCTTTTTAGCAGCAATGCTAAATTTGAAAGTGGTACCGGCTGGCCCAGCTTTTACCAGCCTGCTGCCAAAAATGCCGTGATAGAAGAAACTGATAAGAGCGTTGGGATGCACCGCACCGAAGTAGTATGCAGCCGTTGTGGTGGCCACTTAGGTCATGTATTTAATGATGGTCCACAACCCACCGGCTTGCGTTATTGTATGAATTCGGCAGCACTGAAATTTATTAAGCAATAAAGAAAAAAGGAATCTTGTTTACTCACCAAGGTTCCTTTTTTATCCTGATTATTTCCACCAAATAATCTGTACGAGGTATTTACTAATAAGTATATAGTTTATCCTTAACTAAGGTGTGCATACACCAATTTCACTTTTTTCATATACAGCAATACCGATAATAAAAACGAAAGAACGGATTGCTATGTACAGCAACCCGTTCTTGTTTAGGATTAAAAGTATTTGTTATCCCGGGAAATACCCGTCTTTTACTTCTTTCATTGTTTCCTTTATAATATCCCATGCATTTTTTTCGCCTTTTACTATAGATAGCATAAAATCTTTCGCCTGCTTGATGGTGATGTGCGGCGGCAACGGGGCAACATTGGGGTCGGTCATAAATTCCAGTAATACAGGTTTGGTGGCAGACATCCCTTTTTGCAAAGCTGCTTCTACTTCATTGGGATTGCTAATTCGAATGCCTTCAAAACCCAGCAATTGTGCATACGCTGCCAGGTGAAAATCGGGCATATCCTGAGAGTCTTCAAACTTGGGATTGCCTTCCATTATACGCTGTTCCCAGCTTACCATATTCAAATCGTTATTATTAATCACAATTACAATAAACTGTGGGTTTGTCCATTCTTTCCAGTATTTAGCTACCGTAATCAATCCATTAATGCCCTGCATTTGCATAGCGCCATCGCCCATGAGTGCAATGGCAGGGCGATCGGGATAAGCAAATTTGGCTGCCAGAGAATAACCAATCCCAGGGCACATGGTAGCCAATGTACCGCTAAGCGTGCCCATCATACCTTTGCGGGCTTTAATATCGCGGGCATACCACGAAGCAGTAGAGCCACTGTCGGCAGTGATAATGGCATTGCCAGGTAATAATTTATCCAAATGCCAGAATACTGCTTGCGGATTAATGGGATGTGCTGCATTTTGCGCACGTGCTTCCAATACTTTCCACCAATGCGTATTCCATTTTTCTATTTTTTCGCGCCAGCTCCGGTCGTCGTTGCGGTTAATTAAGGGGATCAAAGCTCTTAATGTTATTTTGGCATCGCCCTGCAGGTGTACATCCATTGGGTAGCGCAAGCCCAGCATTTTGCCATCAATATCTATCTGTACGCCCTTTGCCTTGCCTTCTCTCGGCAAAAATTCGGAATAGGGAAAGCCAGAGCCAATCATAAACAGCGTATCACATTCGGTCATCATATTCCAGCTTGGTTCTGTACCCAGCAAGCCAATGGCGCCGGTAACAAACGGCAAATCATCGGGCAATACCATTTTTCCTAACAGCGCTTTAGCCACACCTGCGCCCAACAGTTCTGCTATTTCTGCCACTTCATCAGCAGCACCAATGGCACCGGCACCTATAAGTATCGCTACTTTTTCACCTGCATTTAAAATTTCTGCTGCTCTTTTCAACTGTACTGCATCCGGTATGATTTGCGGCTGATAATACCCTACGCTGGTGTGTACGCTGCCATGTACGTGCGGTGGTTCTTCGTAAGCGAGTTCCTGTACATCGTTGGGTAAAATAATACAGGTAACTGTTCGCTCTGTTAAGGCAATGCGCATAGCGCGATCAACGAGGTGGCGTATTTGCCGGGGATCGATACACATGTGTACAAAGCTGCCTGCTACATCTTTAAACAGGGACACCAAATCTACTTCCTGCTGATACCTGCCGCCCAGTGCCATGCGCGCCTGCTGCCCAACAATGGCGAGCACCGGCTGGTGGTCCAGTTTGGCATCGTATAATCCGTTTAACAAATGAATAGCACCAGGCCCGGAAGTAGCAATACAAACGCCTACTTCGCCGGTGAACTTGGCATGTCCGCAAGCAGCGAAAGCAGCTGTTTCTTCGTGACGCACCTGTACAAAATCCATCTTGTCTTTGGCACGGTTGAGCGCGCCCATTACACCATTGATACCATCGCCGGGATAGCCAAATACACGCTTTACACCCCATTCCTGCAGACGACTCACTATAAAATCGCTTACTGTTTTACTCATAGGTTTGATGATTGTGGTTTGAATGAATAGCAGTGAAAGGTGTCTATCTAAAATTGCACCAAGATAAGAAGGATGCGTTGCCGTAATAAGCAGTAAGGGAAGGTATTAAATAAAATGCCTTTCATTTTTGAAAGGCATTAAATAAGATAGATGATATAGGTGACGAAAACAATTAAGCAGTTTGCAGCAGCTTATCTATACATTCTTTCAAACTCTCCTGCCAGTTTCTGAGCTTCACACCAAATACCGATTGAATCTTTTGTTTATTCATGAAGGTGTACGCCGGACGGTGGGCGGGAGTTGGATACTGCTCGGTAGTAATGGGGTGTACATTGCAGGTTAAATGCGCCATTTGCTGGATAGCAACCGCAAAGTCATACCACGAAATATTGCCTTCGTTGCTGTAGTGATAAATGCCGCGTACCGGCGGGTCAATGGTGCAATATTTAATAATGGCTATGATTGCTTGCGCGAGGTCGGCAGCATACGTAGGCGAGCCATATTGGTCACTTACCACGCTAATGTCGGTGCGATCTTTCATCAGGCGCAGCATGGTTTTTACAAAGTTGTGCCCAAACGTACTATACACCCATGACGTGCGGATAACTATTGTATGCACATTATTTTCCATTGCCATTTGTTCGCCCACCAGTTTGGTATAACCATAGTGGTTAATTGGGTCTGGTTTGTCATCGGGCTCATACGGTAAATGACTGCTGCCATTAAATACATAATCGGTAGAAATATAGAGGAGCACCGTGTTATATACTTTGCACTGTGCTGCAATAACACCCGTTGCGGTGGCATTGATGGCAAAGGCAATTTCTTTTTCTGTTTCTGCTTTATCAACCGCAGTGTAGGCACCGCCATGAATAAAATAAGCAGGCTTATGATCTCTAAAAAAGTTTTCAATAGCCGTGGTGTCGGTCAGGTCCATTTCTTCGCGGTCGGTGAAGATAAACTCAAATTCGGGCAGCGTATTGACCAGGCGTTGCAACTCATTTCCCAACTGACCATTTTTGCCGGTTACAGCAATGATAGGCTTTGCCATATATTGTTTGTTTATAAAAGAATAGTGGATTATTGGTTAATGTATTCCAGTACTGATGAAGTAATATAATTTAATTGTTCTTCATCCAGTTCGGTATGAATAGGTAATGAAATCACGCGCTCCGTAAGCCAATCCGTAACAGGAAGATTATAAAATTCGCCACCCATACCTGCAAACATTTCCTGCCTGTGCCCAGGCACCGGGTAATAAATCATCGAAGGAATGTTTTTGCTTCCTAAATATTCATTCAACCCATTCCTGTCCACACCTTCCAGTATTAATGTATATTGATGAAAAACGTGGTTGGTGTAAGGCGCAATAAAAGGTGTTGTAATTTTAGGATGATTAGCAAATGCGGTATTATAAAAATCGGCCGCTTTGTTGCGTGCAACAATGTAATCGTCCAAGGCTTTCAATTTGATGTTTAATACCGCTGCCTGGATTGTATCGAGGCGTGAATTGCAACCTACTGTTTCGTGGTAATATCTTTTTTGCTGGCCATGATTGGCGATCATCCGCAATTGATGCGCTAATGCATCGTCATCTGTACACATGGCGCCGCCATCGCCATAACATCCGAGGTTTTTAGAAGGAAAGAAAGAAGTGCAGCCCACATTGCCCATCGTGCCGGTTTTCTTTACTGTACCATCACTAAACGTATAATTGCAACCAATGGCCTGGGCATTGTCTTCTATTACATATAAATTATGTTCTTTGGCTATTTCCAAAATAGCTTCCATGTTGGCTGCCTGCCCGTACAAATGTACCGGTACAATGGCTTTTGTTTTGGGGGTAATGGCTTTGCGCAACGATGCTATATCCATGCAAAAAGTCTTTGCATCCACTTCCACAAACACAGGTGTTAAGCGTAGCAAAGCTACTACTTCGGTAGTGGCAATATAAGTAAATGATGGCGTAATCACTTCATCGCCGGGCTGTAGCCCCAGCGCCATCATGCTTATTTGTAAAGCATCTGTACCGTTAGCACAGGGAATTACATGCTTTACACCCAAATAAGCAGCCAGTGCATTTGCAAACTCCTGCACCGGTTTGCCATTTATAAAAGCAGAACTTTCTAAAACATCAATTACGGCTTTATCTATCTCCGGTTTTATCTTTTGATATTGTGTCTTTAAATCCACCATTTGTATCGGACGCATAGCACTTCAATTTTTGTGCGGGCAAAGCTAAGGGAAAAGGTACGATGGTGAATGATACTATTGCGTGCGTGTCGTTTTTTATAAGTAAATAATCAGCGATTATAATTGTGTGTTATTCTATTTTAATAACTTTGAAAATAGGGATTATACACTTTTTTCACTGCGGAGAACGGGAGTAAACAGCGGTTTCGCAGCGCGTACTTTACACTGCGTAAGCTTCGCGTTCTCTGCTCTCTGTGGTGAAAAGTAGTTGTATTATTATCAAAATAAAAAGTATAGAACAATTCTTGCTTATACTTTCTAAAGTTTATCTGAAACATCATCAACTTACTTCACCAACAAACGTTATCCATGCCTGCTACTAAACCACTCATGATACTGGTTGCCGGTCCATACCGTTCCGGCACCAACGACGATCCTCATTTGATTGCTGCCAATGTAAAAAGAATGACTGATACGGCTTTGGAAATTTATAAAAAAGGACACATGCCTATGCTGGGCGAATGGTTTGCTTTGCCCATCATAGAAGCAGCGGGCAGCAAGCAAATTGGCGATAATATTTTTAATGAATTATTTCACCCCATTGCCTTTAGGTTGATAGATCATTGCGATGCAATTTTGCGCATTGGCGGTGCTTCCAAGGGTGCAGATGATATGGTAACTGCCGGCAGGGGAAAAGATAAAATTATTTTCTTAAATAAAGAAGAAGTGCCTGAAGTAAAATGAACAATACCAGGCGTCAGGCTACAGGTTCTAAAAGAAAACTATAGCGCACCTGATTGAAAATTTTACTGCCTATCTGCCAACTCCAAAACGGTGTTCCATTCATCTTCCGTTACCGGCTGCACCGATAAGCGCGACAGCTTTACCAATGCCATATCAGCGAAGCGTTTATCATTTTTTATTTGTGCTAACGATACCGGCTTTTTCAATTTTTTTACCGGCTTTACATCTACTACCACCCAGTTCGTATCATCCGTAGTGGGGTCCTGGTACGCTTCTTTTGCTACTTCGGCAATACCTACTATTTCGGTGCCATCATTACTATGATAATAGAATAGCTGGTCGCCTTTTTTCATTGCACGCAGGTTGTTGCGGGCAGCATAGTTGCGCACGCCATCCCAATGTGTTTTTTTATCTTTTACAAGCTGTTCCCAACTATATGTTGATGGTTCGGATTTGATAAGCCAGTAAGCCATGTATATGTACGATTTATGATGTACGGATTATGAATTACAATGTACGGTTGGAAGGTGGATGAAGCCTCAAACTTTGGAACAATACATCAACTCAGCACCATTTCTCTTGCATTTTCCAAAGCCGCGGCTGTTGGTTTTTCGCCGCTCAACATTTGCGCTACCGCATTGATGCGTTCTTCCTGGTTCAGCATACGGATGTTGGTTTTAATTGTATTATCTTTTAGCTGCTTATATACAAAGAAATGCGCATCTGCCCTGCCGGCAATCTGCGGCTGGTGCGTGATGGAAATTACCTGCCGTTGTGTTGCCAGTCCCTTCATAATAATGCCCACCTGCTTTGCCGCTTCGCCGGAAATACCACTATCAATTTCATCAAAAATAAGCGTGGCTAAATCTACCGATTGCGCCACCAGCGATTTAATGCAAAGCATCAACCTGCTGAGTTCGCCGCCGCTCGCTACTTTGCGCAGCGGCTCAAAACGGTTGCTGTTGTTGGCATCAAATAAAAACTCGATGTTGCTGCTGCCAAAGCTGTTTAAAGGCATTTCTGTTATTTGCACTTTGAGTCTTGCATTGGGCATACCCACCTGTACCAGTAATTTATTTACCTGTTGTGCAAGCGGAACACTTTGATTGCAGCGCGCTTCGTGCAAGCTCTTAGCTATTGCGGTTGCCTGCTTAAATAAAAGGGCTACTTCTTTTTCTTTTTCAACAATGCTCTCATCAATATTTAAAACTGCCTGCAATTTTTGATATAAATCAGCATGGATTTGCAACAGTTCATTGGTAGTTTGTACGCCGTGCTTTTTAAACAACCGATAGCCCAAAGCCAGGCGTTCATTTATCCATTCAATGCGTTCCGCATCAAAGTGTACAGCATCGTTGATACTTTCCACTTCATCGGCTATATCCTGCAATTCCACTTGCGTACTTTGCAGACGCTGTACCAACTGCGGTAACAGCGGATGATACAAATGATAATGTTGCAACTGGTTGGCCAACTGCTTCAACGTGCTTACAATAGGCTGTTCACCTTCTTTAAGTGTATAATAGGTTTTGGATAAAGCAGCTTTTATTTCCTCCGAATTGCTTAATAATTGCAGCTCGGCATCCAATTCTTCCAACTCATTTTCCTTTAAGTCTGCATCGCTCAATTCGGTATATAAAAAGTTGTTGTAATCAAATTCTTTAGTAAAATTATTTTTCTGCTCCTGTAATCGTTGCAACCGTTGTTGGCTTGTTTGCCATTGTTTAAACAGTTGCTGATACGTATTCAGCTTGTCCTCGTTTTTTACCAAAGCATCTATCACCTGTCGCTGAAAATCGGCGTCGCCTAATTCCAAAGTGTCAAACTGCCGGTGCAAATCTACCAGCAGGGAAGCCAGTTGTTTTAGTTGTAATAATGTAGCGGGTGTATCATTTATAAAACCGCGCGACTTTCCTGCAGGCGATATTTCGCGGCGGATAATTAATTCACTGCTGATTTCAAAATCGTTATCGCTTAAAAAGGCTTTCACCACCTCTTTACCTTCCATTAAAAAATTGCCTTCTACCACGCATTTTTTATCGGTAAATTTTAAAACGGCGGTATCTGCACGCTCTCCCAAAATGAGACTGAGCGCCCCCATCAAAATACTTTTGCCGGCGCCGGTTTCGCCGGTAATGATATTCAGGTTAGAAGAAAAAAGGACTTCAATTTCGTCTATGATAGCATAGTTCTGTATATGTAATCGCTGCAGCATAATTTGTCCCGCAAATTAGTAAAATAGAAGAATTAGCTAATGAATAAAGGTGTTAAGAAAAGAAACAAGCTACAAGGAACAGGTAGCAGGCAAGCATAGGGGAGGTAAGTAAATAAATATGAATTGGTTAGCAATAAAGAAATAAACGTAAACAGAATGTAGAAGGTTAAAATTTTTGCCGCATTTAAAAGGTTTTGGTTGCGGCCCCTGCAACATTTTTTAAGTAGTAAGAGAGTTGAAAAAACAAGGGTACAGTATAGAAATACTCCCCCGGAATCCAATATCGCGTATATATTGACAAGTGAAATGCCAAAATATTATTTTATTGAAAATCAATAATTTAAGTTGTAATGCAAATTGAATATAGTGCCATTCTGGGAAGATTTGTTGCAAAATGAAACTGTTGGCAGCCTGGAAAGCCCGGTTAAAAGAAAGAGGAGGACAGTCGCAAATTTATATTGCTGTTTTATTAGTAAACAAAAATTTACTCCTGGACATGAACATGTTATTTCTTTGCAGGAAAGTAATGGCATGTTAGAAACACTATTAAAATGGGACAGGGAATTGTTTATCAAGATCAATAACGATTGGACCAGCCCGTTTTTAGATGCTGCTTTTCCCTGGTATCGTTATCAAAATACCTGGATACCGCTATATCTTTTCCTGTTCCTTTTTTTACTGATGAATTATGGCTGGCGCATCTGGCCATTTGTTGTAACGGTTGCACTAACCGTAACGGCTACCGACCAGTTAAGCAGCCATGTAGTAAAATTATTAATCAATAAAACCCGCCCTTGCCACGATGATTCTTTGGTAGGACAAGTGCGGCTGCTGGTGAGCTATTGCCCCGATAACCCCGGATTTACTTCATCTCATGCTACCAATCACTTTGGTATTGCCTGCCTGTTCTTTTTTACACTGTTTCCCTTATTTAAAAAATGGAGTTATTGGTGGTTTGTATGGGCGGCTACCATCTGCTATGCACAGGTATATGTAGGTATTCATTTTCCGCTCGATGTTGTTGGCGGTGCGCTGTTAGGTTCTTTAATCGGATGCAGCATAGCCGCTTTGTATAACAAATACATTGGCTTGCCGCCAAAGCTGGAAAAGCCGTTCGGATTTGCTTAGGCAGCAGCAATGGTATAAACACTTTGCGCTGCTTTGGCAGAAGCATTGCCACCTGCAGATAGTATAGCTTTGAGGTCGGCATAATCTTTTTGCAATTGCTTTTTGCGTGCTTCATCCTCTAATAAAATACGCAGTTCCCTGGTGGCATTTTCCACAGTCAGTTCGTCTTGTATCAATTCCTTTACCACCAGTTTATCCATTATGAGATTTACCAGCGAAATGTATTTTACTTTAATTAACCTTTTGGCAATTTGATAGCTAATATTGCTGCCTTTGTAACATACTACTTCGGGTACACCAAATAAGGCTGTCTCCAAAGTCGCAGTACCACTCGTTACCAGCGCTGCACTAGATTGGGCTAGTAAATAATACGTTTTGCCCGATACTGCGACAACATTTGGATATGGTTTTAATAATGCCTCATAAAAAGCATCGTCCTGTCCGGGTGCTTTGGCTACTATAAACTGGCATTGCGGAAAGGCTTTGCTTACTTCCAGCATGACAGGCAATTTTTTTAAAATCTCCTGCTTACGGCTGCCGGGCAATAAAGCAATGATTTTTGTAGCTGGCGGTTGGGTGATGGGTAAGATAGCAGTTGACTGTTGATAGTTGGCAGAAGCATCTTTTGTGCTGTCATCTTTCATCTCGTAACTGTCAACGTTTCTCTTAAACGCCTCTATTACCTGCACCAGCGGATGCCCAACATATTCTACGTCCCAGTTCCATTTGTTTTTAAAATAAGCTTTTTCAAAAGGCAAAATCACCATCATGTGGTCAATGGTTTGTTTCATCTTTTTTACCCGGCTTTCTTTCCAGGCCCATACCTGTGGCGAAATATAAAAGACCACTTTGATGCGGTGCTGTTTTGCCCATTCGGTAATGCGCAGGTTGAAGCCGGGATAATCTATCAACACTAACACATCGGGCTTAAACTGCTGAATATCTTTTTTGCAGAAAGCAAGATTTTTAAAAATGGTTCTTACATTCATCAGCACTTCTACAAAACCCATAAAGGCCAGTTCTTTGTAATGTTTTACCAGTGTGGCGCCGGCAGCCTGCATCAGGTCGCCGCCCCAGCACCGGATGTTAGCATTCGCATCCAGCTTGTGCAATTCTTTTATCAGGTTGCTGCCATGCAGGTCGCCGCTGGCTTCGCCGGCAATAATGTAGTATTTCATGCTTTCTGGAAAAATTAGAACCTTTAAGACGCATTTTGAACCACGAAGAAAGAAAAAAAATTACACAAAGCTATCTTTGTATCTTTTTAGCCTGCAGGCACGCTGCTATTCATCACTTCACTTTGTTGTCTTCTGTGTTAACCCTTTGTCGGAAGGCACAATAAGAAAATCTTTTAAAGGTTGAAATCCATAACTTTCAGGTCTTACTTTCTTACCCATTATTAATTTTATAACATGAATACAGAAAAGGAAAAAATGATTGCCGGTGAGTTGTACAATCCGCTGGATAAACAATTGGTAGAAGACCGGTTGCAAACACGATTACTGATAAAAGCACTCAACGATACGGGAGAAGATGAAACCGAACAAAGAAGCCGGATACTACAGGAACTGATACCCAACGCCGCGCCCGACCTTTGGCTGCAGCCACCTTTTTATTGCGATTATGGCTATAATATAAAAATGGGCACAAAGGTATTTTTCAACTTCAATTGTATTGTGCTGGATGTAGCGCCGGTGACTATTGGCAGCCGTACAATGTTTGGTCCAAACGTGCAGGTATATACGGCCACGCATCCATTGAATCATCAGGAGCGGAGTTCTGGAGTGGAATATGCCAAACCTATTGTAATAGGCGCAGATGTTTGGATAGGAGGAAGTGCGGTTATTTGTCCCGGCGTAACGATAGGCGACCGCAGTGTGATTGGTGCCGGCAGCGTAGTAACAAAAGATGTTCCTGCCGATGTGTTTGCAGCCGGTAATCCCTGCAAAGTTATCCGTTCATTGGTGTAGGGTTTAGAAAGAAAAAATGCTATGTAGCTATTTATAACAGAACTGCAATTCCTGAAGTGTAATCGCTATTGTTTTTACTACTATCGCTGAGCGGAACAAGGGAGCACTTCCTGTTGATAGGTAAATGAATGGATTATGTGGTTTGTTTTGCTGTTTTGTACTTCATTTTTCTGGCATAGAAGAAATTAATAAGCAATACGGCAATTAAAATCACCAGCCCAAAAAATTCCCTTGTTTCTTCTATCCAGGGTCTTTCGGCTTTCATTGTTTCAGCAATATTTTGTGCGTCATGCTTGGTTATCCAGTCAATCAATCCATTCGCATCAAATATTTTATACATAGCATACCCGGCATATATAACGATGCCAACGATATAGGCTTTTGGATAAAAACGGTTGCGGGAAGCGAGCCAGCAAAGTACCGCGGTGTACAAATAAATAGGCATCCATTTATATGGATCCGGATCGTTGTACTGCAAGGCGGCAAAAAGGATGAAAATAAAGCAGAACAGGATATTAAACAGTTTCATAACGGTGGGGAAAGGTAAGCCATTTTGCAAAGCATAGCGCTTGGCATTTTTATTTTTAAGATAAATGCAGCAATAAGAACTGGAATGCATAGAGAAATTATTTTTAGCGGATGTGCATCGTTACGGCTATTTTTGAGTTGCAAGCAATGATAACTGCGTACATATGGACACAGCAAAAGAATTTCCAATTACCATCAGACACAAAATCCCTTACTTAAGTGAGATTCTGTTATGGGGAATTGGAATTTCATTCCTGATTTTTCTTTTATTCTATGCTGCTATGTCTCCTACTAAATATTCTTCCGACGAAATGGCTGTTGCTTACTATATTCTGGTAATTCCTGACTGGCTAAAAAACATATCTGCTATTGCTTTGGGCAGTTTTATCATTTTGGTGCCATTTACTACCGTGCAAGACTTCGCAAATCAGCTTTGTTGACCATCTACAATGACAAGATTTGTATAAAGGATAAGCGAATGAAGGAGATTATAGAAAGTAACGACATATCAAAGGTTTACTTTAACGACCAGACAGACTTATTCAGACAACCAAAATACAAAATGCAGATTGCAATTAAATTCAAGTATGGTAAGCACATAGTATTTCAGTTGCAAAACTATGATGACACTGACGATATATTAACAACATTGAGTAATATCACCAAAGCAGAATTTACATTCCTTGAAACAAGGTTTATAACAATATTTGACGACTAACAAAAGCCTCTAATATTAGCTCTACAACCAACTACATCCATTCTATTATACCATGCTATATTCGGCCTGACGTGTACGAAATCCCGCTCCGGCAGCAAGCGTAACATGCAACGCGGCCATTACCAGAAACATTCATACAAATGAAAAAAACATTATTGTTAATTTTAATTATTGCGGCATCCTTCTGTTTAGGTTTCGCATCCAGGACAATCATTTCAAAACAATCTTACAAACACACAACAATGAAAAAAGTAACAGGCATTGGCGGCATCTTTTTCAAATGCAAAGACCCGGACAAAATGCGGGAATGGTATCATACAAACTTGGGGTTAAACACCAACCAATACGGGGCCGTTTTTGAATGGCATCAGGGTGCAGACAGTACAAAAAAAAGGATTTAAACCTGGAGTCCTTTTAAGGAAACAACGAAATACTTTGAGCCTTCACCAAAAGACTTTATGCTAAACTATAGAGTTGAAAACCTGGAAGCCCTTGTAGAGGAATTGAAAAATAATGGCGTAACGATCCTGGATGCTATTGAAACATACGACTACGGTAAATTTGTGCATATCCTTGATGCAGAAGGAAACAAGATAGAACTGTGGGAACCTAATGACAGCGAGTATGAAAAATTAGGGAAAGAACTTGGTAGCGAGACAACGAAATAAGGGGCAAGGAACCCAGTAGCAGGGCTGAAGTAACAGAGCTAAAGACGATAACCTTTTTGTATATAAAAGGGCAAATAGTTGCCTGGATAAACCTGTACATACAACGCCAAAATGTTCTTTGATAGTATTGTAAAAACGGAAAAGGATAAGCCTGCAAGCAAACTGAACAAAGCAGATGCTGTTGGTAAATAATAATGGCTTAGCTGTTGCCTTAAAATAATCAAAAATTATTTTGAAAATACGGTTACACTATGCCTTTCAATTGCAACAATTATATACAACGCCACTGAATAAACAGTAGCAATTGAAAACATTATTAACCAATTAAAAAGTAATTATGAAAAAGTTGATCCTTGCCTTGTTTCTCCTCTCTGCGTCTGTAACCATGATTGGTATTTGCAGCGAAACAGTGTATGCAAAAAGCGGCGGCGGCAATTCCAACGAAATTCCGGCAAGTGAAGTGCCTGCACCGGTAAAAAAGAGTTTTAAAGCCGACTATCCCAATGCTAAATCAGTAGAATGGGAGTACACGCCGGTATATTACGGAACGCCGGTGTACACTGCCAGCTTTAAACAAGGCCATGACAAATGGGTATCCAGTTACTATCCCGATGGTACACGTGTGTCCGCTTATCCAAAACCATAATTATATATAGTAAAGCAGTAATTATAATAGCACAAGTAATACAGCTTGTGCTATTTTTTTATGGTGGTTAAACAAACTTTGGCAGCAGGTTTAAAAGTTAATAATAGAGAAGCTTAAAGCAATTCAACAGTTGCACGAAGTACACACATTTTTACAAAGTAAAGTCATCAGTGAGGCTTTGCTATGTTTATTGCAACGGCAATTTTGCAGCTTCATACACAAACAATAAATTGCAATCTTTTAAAAATAAGCTGCTCACTTTTATTCCTGCCTCTTCTTCCAAACTGCTAACTTTCTTTATCGTCTTTTGAAGTAGCCTCTATGTGATTTTCCTTTTAAAAATCATATTCGACCGGACTAATAATTTAAAACAATGGGGCGTTATTTTGGGTGATGAACGCCCTACACGCAGCCCGATGGAGTGGCCTGTATTCAGATTGGGAAACAGGAAAGTGCAGGAAAAAATTAAAAAGGAAAATCACATAGAGGCTACT
>Ga0181464_1000442_pt1 | contig 17571 bp, 13 predicted proteins | sample InSIn2gowninarea_FD_119074 | JGI IMG/M metagenome (GOLD analysis project Ga0181464, IMG submission 119074) | Clean room microbial communities from NASA Spacecraft Assembly Facility at Jet Propulsion Laboratory, Pasadena, California, USA -... ...
ATACCATAAACAAGTCCATAAATATCATTTCACACCAAGAAGAGCAAGATATCATCAAACACATCAAAATGTGAGATAAGAAATGGAGATCAAGTGTGCCACCACTAAACTAAAAAAGGGATTTGGAGGTGAGAATTTTGAGGTGGTTTTGTTGTGGCATTTTTTAATCACCTCTATTTTTGGATTAAGTGGCGATGTTGTTGGGATGGTTTTTACCCGACCCCAAAAATATTTTCGAGGCAGAGAAAAATTGCCCCTTTGTGAAAATGAGAAAAAAGTAAAAAAAATTATGCATGGGGAGTTAGGGTTTATTTTGATTGTTTCAAGCACATACTTGGAGGAGAGAGGACATTTGGTTTATCATCAAGGCAAGAGAGGAGATGGGATGCCAGACAGAACCGAGGGGAAGGAGGAGGAGTTGAGAGAGGGTATTTTGTTTTCATGCATAAAGAGGAGAGGGGAGACTGATAAAGGGTACTGAGGTACCTTAGCACGTGCTAGCATTATTGATTTCAATGACATTTAAATACTCTAAAATGAGGTATAATGATGGTTGGAGGTGATTTCAAAGATTTAAGCCCCCATCTATGCTAGTTTTCTATTTTGTTCACCCTTTCTATTTGAGAATCCTACATTAAAATTATGGAGTTTCAGCTAGTGGGCATTGATTATGCGATGAGTTTATCCTTTCAAAGGAACATCTTGATAGGGAATATAAACATGATTTTCTTTACAATGAAAGGGGATTATTAGGGTCGGATCTGGGAGACGTCATTGCTTTTGGAGCATGATGCGGTGGTACCTCATATCTATTATATAGAGTTTGCCTTTCAATTTGAGGACTATGTAGTTTTCCTGTTTGTCACCTATGAAGTGGTAAGTCCAACTTTTATATGCCTTAATTTCTTATTTGAAACTTGAATACGGATGGGTATGTTATAAAAGTTTGGATTTTTATTATTTCTTGGTTTAGGCTAATACCATCGCTTGTAAAAATGGCCAAAGTTTACCTGTTCGACTAAGGGTTTATTGAGAAATTACCTTTAAATGGGTATAACCATTTCTTGAGTTTGACTCTATCTCATTTTCCCCTTTTCCTTATGATTACGATCCATATTACCATAAGCAATGGCGAGCAATATGCTATTATATCAATGATAATTCCAGGGTTAGACATGGCAAATAAATGGTTTATGGTATCGTTTATCTGGAATCACTTTATGTAAATGAAGATATTCAAAATTTGAGAGTCCCAGAGTAACTTTAAAGATGTTAATTTAAGGGTTGAAATCAAATGTATGCATGTATAACCTCATGTAAATATTTTTCTTGAGTTTATGGCATGATGCATTTCTCCCCTTGTATGGTTGAAGTAATATAATTCAAAATTCATGGACAATAATATTATGCATGTTACATGATAGGGAATTGAAGCTAATGGGCTTATTGGAATGTCATTTCATGATTAGCTTTGCCCCTTTTTTCTTACAGTAACCTCGAGTGGTGTTTCATGTTGATACTTTTTGAAGGATGAAATAGAATGAAGACGGTAGTCTTTATTTTGCCCTTGATTTCGAAGAACATCTAAACTGGGATCTTGTATTCATTTTGCATTAATGACTGGTTTAGTGTTGCTTGATAGTTAACATTGACTGATGGTTTTGTTGAAATTCGGGAGACAAGAGCCTTATTATATTGTACGTATTGGATGCTTTTTTGTAAATGATCCACAAAAATAAGAACAAGTTTACACTTGTAGATAAACTTTTTGTAAATGACATAGAAACAATAGCAAGTATAAATATTTGATGCTTTATTAACATAATTTGGGTTATATTTGATATTGATGCCAATATTTGAATTTGAGATAATAATGAAGTATAATGATTCATCGGACACTTGGAATGTTACTGAACATTTCGAGTTATGAAAAATGACATACTTGATGCTCTCTTTGCACTTGCAAATTATAAACAATAATGATATGATTATAAAAAATGACAGTATTATAAGCATTGAATTATGAGAAATCACTATGATAAATATGATAATGATACAAACATAATTATTAATTGATTCTATCTTTTAACAATTCTATATACATTATCCTTGTTGATATGCTATGTTGCTCACCTCCATAATAAGCACAAGAAGATATAAAAGTTGGATGTCTTTTCTCCTAGATAACCTATACCATGATTTAGAAAAGTTAGGGCTAGCTAAATTTACAATCTCTCAAATGACTTGATCATTAACATATGTTGGTACATTTGGATAATTTTATATAATATGGTGGATTTTATATCTACTTGGTACTTTGTAAATCGAATGTTGTGGTTTTGAATAGCTAGATAGACATGTATGCAAAGTGTGGAATAATACTCAAGGCCTACAGACATGAATGTAAAATACGAGCTCTAGGAGAGTAGTTGAAAATGTGAAACAATACACAAGGCCCGATATTTATTTCACAAGATGCATGGTGTGATATGAAATGACATTTTCTTAAAGTATAGTGTTTCATCATGTAGCCAATTCTACACCTGAAAATTGCATTTGTTTAAAAGTCTCTACAAGTATTTCATTTTATACATATCCTACAATCTTAGGATTAATCATTATACATGCATTGTTGACCTTCTTGGTCATGTAGGCTATCTTGAGGGAATGCTTCCAACCTACATCCTATTTTTTAGAAAATATGATAATTATACGATATTTTATAACTATCGTATATATCTATACAATGATGGCTAACACTGCCACCTTTTAAATATAATGAGGTGGTTTATAGCTGCTTGCATTGGTTAATATTGTGACAATTTAAAATCACCTATATAATACATTAGGAGGTAGTTTCAAGTGCCATAAACTAACAGTGAGTATCCACCTTCATAGAAAGGGGACTTTTGGTGGCAATCTCACAGGTGACGGGAAGATAATCATAAAAAAATATAATAGGATATGGTTTATAATTGCCCCAAAAGCCTTTGTTGGTATAGTGCACAGCTCAATTAGTGATGGAATGATGAGTACAATACAAACCAGGCTCTCAAGGGCTCAATTTTAGCCTCTAAGGAGCTAACTAAGGTACACTAATGTGCAAAGATAATTATTGATGCAGATATGTTATAGAACAACCACACTTTACCAAATCTGTAGACACCTACCTCACTGAAGGGCTTCCTCATAGGTTGGCTCTCCGCGAAGAGAACAAATACAATTCCAAAATACCACTAATGGATTCAAAGTTGTAGATCACTATGCACACCTCAGGGTAGGGCAACCTCACAGTATGAACATTAACCTTAATTGCTAGTCAGAAGGTATTCCAAGCCTCCTAGACTCTCCCTAGTCTACACACCCCAGGGTGCTTAGCATCGCCAAAACTTTAGTAAATTCGAAGAGAAGAAGGGGTTTTTATATCAAAATCAACATATCTTTGAAATGATGCTCCACTACCTTATATAACATTCCTTGGACCTGGATCTCACGTAAAAGTAATCATTCTAACCTCTAAGTCCAATGTTAGCCTTTTATATGCCCTTAAATGCCCAAATGTGGGGTTAGATATGTCCCCATGTGCCTAGGTATCATGCATATGCCTCTATAATCCAACGTTACCAAGGGATGTTAATAATCATATTTAATGATCCACATTACCATATTTGATGTCTATATATGCAACTCCTCGTTATTGGAGACTAATATTGCATTTATAACTATTAATTACCTTGGAATCATATATTACAACTCATACAAGTGGATCCCATTATAATGTAATAAATATACTCTTAACTATTAAACCCACACCTAAATACCATCACTAATAAACTCATATCCCAAGGAGAGGGACGTCACACTCCAAGGGGCCAATATGGAGATGTTCTCGAACTTCTATGTGTGGATGCGGTATGGAAGACTAAACCTATTGGAGAACTTAAAGAGAACATAACTCTCTCGTTTCCTGATGAAACCATTTTGTATAACCTATCAAAACATCTCCCATGAACTGCTATATCCAATGAAGAGGTCTTATCAACCACACAAAACCTGTGGCAAACTCCATCTCCATGTACATCAAATTAACAATAAATGAGTCATCCTAATCTTGGGAGGAAAAAATCCCACTTTGGGGCTCACAATGTGGGTCCAATGGACCATTACTTTTCTATCCCTAGTAACTAATAATGCAAACAGAAAATATTTACAAAGGAAACACCTAGGATCTCAAATTTACTTAATTTTGTTCTAAAGGGGATATTACAATATTCAACCCCAAATTCATAAATATTGCAACTATGAATGGCACAGACGGATTCTTCACCATCAAGGGAGAGCAACTCATAACAAATATTTCACATGAAGAAAACATCCCATCTCATAAGGTATGTTTAGATTCACAAAATAATTATTTTCAAGTGCATATCATCACTAAAGATGATTTGGTTCATGAGATTTATATGGAAACTATGACAAGCAAAGAAGACATTGTCTTTCCAAAAGAATCATGCCAAGAAGATATCAAAGAGCCAACCAATAATTATTTTGAGAAAGAGCTAAGTGTTGAAGACAATGATAGTGACACATTAGTAAATAAGGTTGTTAAAGAATAAAGTGATGTAGATTATGTGATGAAGAATGTGGAAAGAGGGGCAGATAATATTATCATTATAGGCCAAATTTTGAGATCAACTCCATAGGCAAAATACAATAACTTGGTAGGGCATACTTGGTGTCAAATATGGTAGTAGAGGTCTAGGATGTTGAAGCTTCATATTTAATGTACTATAAGGAAGATGATGACACCCATGATAGGTATGGATCAAGTACTAATATTTGCACACATTTTGGATAATAGTTCATGTAATGGTCTTGATACCTGCAACAAAGATTGGAGAGAATAATTAATAATGACAATTGAATACGAGGGATACACTTTGCCCAAAATAAATGACTCCTTGGGACTTATTGAGAATTTGATATTTAATAAACAAAAGGCTACCCTTATTGATTTGTAAAGTACCATGGGAACTACGAGGGAGTTGAGGTTATTTTGTTTGCACACATTTAGTGATAGACCAATCATATATGAAGTTCTCAAGCAAATGATCAAACAAAGGTACGATAATAACTATTTTAATTGGTATGGGTTTGACATTTGTAATTGGAAAGAGTAATTTATATTCACCAAGGAGAGGGAGATACACATCTTATCAAAATTTGAAGAATACATAAGGTTTGTTGATAATTGGATACCTAGTGGACAAGTTGTTTACTCTTGAGAGTTGAAGAACATGGGATGCAACATGAAGGAATTGAAGATAGTATTTTTGAATTTAATCATTGATATAATGTTCATGAACAAAATATTAAGGCAAGTGGAGAAGCTAAATTCTAAGGCTTTCCTTGAAAAAAGAGATGATAACCCTTTGGGAACATTGCAAAGCATAATTTATTCTAATATCGGGGATACATTTCTTGTTTTACGTAATGGATGTAATGTTGAGTTTATAGAGGGAGTTCAGACCTTGCTACAATACCAAACATCACTACAACAGTGTATGACTACTCCTAAAAGGTATGGTAGTTCATTTCATCTCTTCAACACAAGTATTCAATATTTCAATCCTTTCCATTGGGTTGCAGTAATGAAAAGAAGCAAAATAATAGCATTGGAAGTTGGCATACTAATATCACTTTATATGATTGCATATAAAGTGTGTTTCACACTTCATTTGATAGGGATTACATCCTACTTCAAAAGAAAGGTCAGAACCAACTATTTCACTCAGTTCATGGGCAAAAAATCATGATAATATTAAGGAGATACAATGACACTTCAAGTTTTGATAACAATAGTTCCATTTTCTTCCTTTGTTTGGTAATAACAAAAAGTCACAAGTTGGTGGTTTGAATATCAATACACTTAGCACATTGAGGATTGTTTGTAGATACATATTATATGTTTTGTTTGATAAGATTTATAGTATAATTGGGTAAAATAATCATACCTTTTGGCTATACTTAATCAATATTGGAAACGATATCCTCAACATGGGAAAAGACCCAAGACATCCATTGAAGGCTAGGATCAATCCAAACACCCACAACACATGGAGTTACGACACCATTGATTCTTGTAATAATAAATTGAAGATAATTAGTTTGCTTTACTAAAACACAATAAAGAGCATACTTGGACAAATGAAATAAAGACTTGGGGGCCACCTAACATGAAGATACATAGGGACAACATATACTTAGGTTTCAAACAGTGAAGTGTAATGATTTAAAGAAGAAATATACTTCTTATTTCACTTGACATGATGAGAAAGGAAAATCATACTTTGTCACTACATTCAGTCATAATACTGTAGCTTGAAAGAACTCCACCAAAAGAATTGCCATATATGAACCATGATGTTGCACATATAGAAGGACATTTTCGACCTACAGTCCCAAAATTTATTGATTTAATCCACATTTATGTTTATCAAGATATTTTTCGAAAGATAAATTTGGGAAGAAATAGAACATCAAGTTGGCATACTGAAGAAAGGTTGTAAACATCAATTTGGGATACTACAACAAACACATCATGTATGATATGCATATACATAGTTCAGTTATGGGAAAAATCAACCTTCTTTCCACTCCATTTTGGCATTTGGGGATCATGGGAGCAAGTTGACAAAATACCTGTAAGGATGAGATATAAAAAACAAGCACCATCAATAACATATATTAGCACAATTACATGGGACAATTGGTTTACGGTATGCACTACCTCAATAGGGGCAATGACCCCCCTCTTTTCCCTTTTTGGCATGCATAGATAGTTGGGATAGTTTGAATAAGTCTACAGTAATATCGAGCATGAAGGGCAAAAATCATTAGTCATGTTTCTTATCTTCATTTTTTGGGGTGGTAGGTTCAATGAATGCTCTTTCTTTGTATCAACAACTACTTTGGGAAGAAATTGATCAATTTGGCACTACCCTTGGATATGATGATTAAAAAAGATAATGGCCCACTTTTTGTTGGAATGTATAATGCATTATTGTAAAGTTTTGTAAGTTTCTTCTTGTAATTTCACCAATACTTAAGGTTATCCCTGTGTAACTTAAGTATTTAAGTGAATATGATAATGTAACTTGTCCTACACTATTCATGAGCATGCACTTTGGGTAAGGGGTGAAGTATGTCATGTATTTGTACAATGGTTAAAAGGGTGATACAAGGGAGGATTTTGGCCTATAAAAAGAAGGCCCTCTCCTTGAGATCACATACCAAAAAGTTAAAGCAAAGTTATGCTCTAGGATTAGTGTTAAGAGAGGAAGAAAGAGATCTTGTGGAGAGGAATAGTATTAAAGCAGAGTTATGTGAAAGATTATAGTTAGTGGATGTATTCTCTTATATGAGAGGAACCACTTTATATGTGTGTCAAATTTGTGATATTGGCTATTGTGTTTATGTTTCGAGTGTTGGAAGCAAGGAACTAAGCACTTGGCCAAATAAGATAAGCACCACATGTGGGGATTCCTAGAATTTCTTGAGGATAAGCAATTTGACAGGGGAGGACTTGTAATATTCCCAATTTGGAAATACCTTGTAGAAGGCATAACTTTCATCATTAGTCCTAGATCGCTAATTAATATTTTGGGATGGATGGGGAATCTTCTGCCAATGATTTTGACAAGTTACACAATATGGTTTCATTAAGAAACAAGGGAGATATTTCATTTTGAAGTTTTCCTACTGAGCTAGTCTTCGAACATCGCGCACACAAGAATTGACCAGGGAAAGTTGGCTAAATGAAAGATATTTTATTTCAAGGTCAACCAGGATCATGATTATTTGCATTTTCAAGGTAGAATCACGTATATAAGGAATATTAGAGCATCACTCAAAGGCATCATCATTGTGTTATTAGTCATTCACTCTCTTGCTCACTCTATGGAGGTTCGTTGCACTTAAAGACTCACTCTCTCACCTTTAAGGAGCTCATTTGGCATCTTGGCTAGTTCGTGATATCTTAAAGGTGTTTGTTGGCATCTTGAGAATTTTTGGAGGAGGTTGTTGGCTTGTGAAGGGATTCCTTGGTCACCCTAATGGAGTGATCCACCTACAACATCATTTGAGCATGCATTGAGGTCTTATCTTGAATACTTATCTTAGCATCTATTGTAATCTCATTGTGACACTTAGATTTATGGTACAAACCCTAAGGAGGTTCCTTCACCCTCCTAGGGAACCATTTGGATGTGTTGCTATTAGCATTAGTTTGCTACACTTCTTGGTATTACTTGGCTTATGTTTATGGATGAATGAATGCATATTTATGATATATATCATAACTATGATTGTGCCTTGATTTAGATGAACTGTATGGCATAAAGAATATTATTTTTATTACATATAATATATGGTTACAATTACAATATTTCAACTTTGGATGCATGATTATATGAATGTAAACATTTATAGTTTTTCCCTAGTTTGGAGAATGAGTGCGGAATTGGATTAAGTAAATTATGCATGTTTAGCATAAGCCCTATAAGGGCACATTACAAAATTATCCCTTTGTTTGACCAAGCTATTATTGATTAAATTCCTTTATTGGTTAATTAGGCGATAATGTTTCCTTCAATATCTTTTGCTTCCCTTATTTCAAAATTTGTATGGAGGATAATTGTAAGGACCAATTATATAAATCTTACCACAAAAGGAATGATAGTAGCTTTGAAGAGTCTACAAGAATGCAATGCATATTTTTATTTCTCTTCTTTGGTCAAGTTGAATTGGTTTTTGATCATAGCTATGGGATCTATATGATTCTATAATGGATCTCAAATTCTTGCTAACTTGTCATAGAAATGAGCTTCTTTTGTGGAAACTCCTTCCTATCTTATTTGAATGATACTTTCTTTATTCAATCTTTAATAAGACTCTTTTTTTCTCTTTGATTTACTTATCCAGCAAAAAGATGAAAAATTGAAGTTAACCATCATTTTGAACTTTATTAAATTTAAAGAAAAAAAAAAGTTTTTTAGTTTTTATCATTTTCTTTAGTTACATGGACATATGAACATAACTTATAGTGATTGTCCATATTCTTTAAGTCGATGTGAATTATAAACTCTAATTGGTTTTGACTTTAAGTATTTTAATTAAGTTTCATAAACTTCACCCTAATAAAATATAACTTTAAAAGTCATTTCAATTCAACAAAAAAGTTTACTTGGTCATATTAGATTATCATGTAGACATTAAGGTGACTAAAGGAATCAAGATGATCAAGTTAAGTCTTTATGACCTTAGAAACTGGTTTGATCCAACTAAATTTAACTTTTATAAAATCCCTTTTGTTGCAAAAGCTAGTATCCTACAATGTCTATGATAAAAGAAATTTAAAACTTATAAGTTTTACTGAAGATAATAATTAAAATATGACATCATAATTAACCTAACAAAGACATTTATCGTGACTAAGCATTTCACCAAGTCGCAATATCTTGTCTAGGTAACTCGTAACGAAAAAAAGGTTATTTTAAATATTTGAAGTCTTTCAAAGCAAAGCGGAAAATACTATACTTTGCCAAAGTGGTGATGAACTAGCCTTTGAAACTTGTACCAATTACAACTTTTCTTAGTCTCTCTTACATTATTCTTAAACACTCAATTCGGAAAAGAAACTTATAAACACTTGGGTGCAAAATGAATTGGCATGAAACTATTTATAGGGAAGCCCTAACATAATTATAAATAATGTTTTGGAGGACATGTTTTGTAAATTTATACATACAAACCCAAGATTGGATGGTTGAAAATATGTTGAAATCATTGATAGGTCACATCAACCTCAAGACCTAATAGATCTCTACTATGTCGGATCTACTTAGCTTTGTAGTTAATTTCAACTGAAGATAATGCTTAGTCACATTCAAATGACTTCGTGGAGTGGATGTGACTTAGCAAATTAGTTTTTTGGGTGGATATAGTATGATGAACTTAACTTAATCTGGGAGCCACTAAAAGAAAACTTTATCAGGTCAACTTACAGTTATAACTCGATGTGACCTAAAAACGATAATCAATTTGCTCAATTTTTAGGATTATTTTTGAAAACATTGATCATGATGAATAATGAAAACTTGATCTTAGAATATAATCATAATATCTATCATTTTATGACCAAGTATAACCGAATTCCATTTGGATGTTGAGGGAAAGCACTTTGCAGTCAATATGAGATATGATTTTTAACAATTTTGATAAATTGATTTCCAAGTTAATGTCCATAATATGTGCTTACTTTCATAATGTGTTGTGCAAGGGTTCAAAATTCTTTCGAAATATAAAGATAATAACATGATTGTAATGATATTTTTGGATTTTTGGGTTATATATATATATATATGGTTTTTTTAAGGTTAAGATAAAGAAAAATCCTAAGTACCTAATTTATGAATAAAATCACAAAAAAAATATTGTTAAAAAATTTTGCGGTAACAAAACACAAACAAAGGTTATGTTATTACATTTGGTTATGAAGTGCTTCATTAGATCAAATAATTTAAGGGCATTCTTTTTATAGCCGTGAATTGCATATCCTTTAATAATTTTAGTCAGTAAAAGTATATATACTTGGTGCTTGTAAAATAATGTAGGAATAGGGTAATTTGTGGCAACAATCCTTTTTTTTTGTTGATGCCTAAATATGTTACATCTTATGTTCTGCTTTCAAATATTTATGTTAAGTTTGGGCAATGATGCTTTTCAATGGTTCATGAGTTTACCTAATGCAAGTATTAAACGTTTTGATGATTTAACAAAGGTATTTATTGGAAGGTATAAATTGCATGTTCAACAAGTAACACCTCTAAACATGTGTAAACTAAAACAAAGAGAAGGTTGGCCTGTTAATAATTTTATAAAAGGATGGAACAAGGTAGTTAATTTGGTACAATTACCTAATAATGAAAAGAAGTGTGTTCTCTTTTGTGCTTTACTCCCATCTTGTATAAATAATCTTTCAACTTTTGAGGATTTATCTTACGGGGATATAATAGCAAAAATGGTAAAAAATGAAGCTCTCCATGAATCTTTCAACCAACCTTTGGATCATATGAAAACTAAACTTGTTTTAATCCTAAGTTTTTAAGGAAAAGTTAAAGTGATTAAGCAACCTAAAACATCAAAGATAAGAATGGTGGCATGAGTTAGTCATGTTCATAGTGAAGTAGCAAATAATGGACTCCCTCCAAGACAATACATAAATGTTTTAAAAGATATTGATTATACGCTTAATGCATTACTTGATCAAAAATTTGATTCAGTATCCTCCCATGAAAGAACCACCAAGGATAAAATCAACAAGATATTAGGCTCGTCTCTTTTGCAATTTCCATAGAAAAGTGAGACATTCAACGAAAGGTTCTCATCATTTAAATAACCTTATTGAATATTTACATGATTAAGGGAAGTTGAAATTTGATCATGAAGTGCAGGGTTTAATTTCACAACAAGAAAAATGAAAGGATATTCAACAAGATGGATCGGTGGATCCTCAAAATAAAAAAAAAATGAAGATATTTAGAAATCAATTTTTGCAATTCCAAAAGGTACTAACATGCTTAAGTCCAACAATGTAAGTGATCCATAACCACAATCACAATAATCATCGATACCAAGTATAGTCCTTAATAGTGATGGCACTTGGACCATCCCTTAGAATGTTTTATTTGCACTTTTTGAGTTGTTATTTACTTTACATTTTTTTGTAATCATTTTTCATGCTATTAATCATTGGTAAATGTTGCGTTTTATAAAATTTCATCTCTATTATATTACATTTGGTGCGATGTCGCTTAGCCCAAGCGACATCGCTCCATTATGTTTGTTTATTGTTGAGCAGTTTTAATTTCTTTAGAATGGGGTGTGTTGCCTTTGTATATTTTTGTATCCACTAAGTATGGTTGTTGATTATTTTGAAAGTATTATTGTGACAATCCTCATTGTCTATTTTTTTACTCCTAAAAGTTTCATAGTACCTGTTTTTGGCTTTAGCTCTATTTGTGGCAAGTGTTTAGTTTTATTTTTCATGTTAGAGAAAATCTTGGGTACAGTTTTGAAAACCTTTTACTTTCCAATTTTGAGCAATGCTCTCCCGTTTTAAGCAACATCACTTCGTTGTGAGCGATGTCGCTCCATCTCTTGCATAATGTTTCTTTAAAAATTTATTTGTACGAGGACCGAGGGTAGCTTGTGGTATACTTTTTGTTTGTAACTTAATTTTTCGTTATGCCATTTGTTTACGAGTGTTTGGATTTGGTTGAATTTTACTTGTGGTTGAATTTGTTTAATTGATATGTTCCCCTTTTTGTTAATATGGTACTGTGATTATTATAAGTGATATTTTGTTAATATTATTTATAAGAAAAAATTATTCAATGTTATTTGTATTTATTTATTTTTAAGTGTTATTTGCCTTTACCAAAGAAAATCATATGCATACAATAATAAGAAAATTAATGGTAGACAAAAGCTAATGAGTCATATATATATAACATGGTACATAATACATCAATCTACACTATGACACCTAGATCTACTCCTAGACTTCTCAGTAGATGCAATCATAGTCTCTTGCAACTGTAGAATGTACGCATCCTTCTTCTCAATCGTCTCCCATAGTCTTTGGAGCTCCTAATGAATTACAACCAAAATAATTAATTTTCACAACGAAAATAATTGTAGTCTCTAGAACCAATGATGGCTTTTTTTATTGTTCGAATCAACCATGAGGAACTCTTCTAAGTTATTCTCAATATTTTCCATAAATTTCTCACTTAAAAATTGTAGTGGTAGCTTGTATAATCTTACCTAAAGAGGTATTTTGTCTACCTCATTCATGTTCAGGTTAAAGCATGGGGATCATTTTCACATATAAAGACTTGAGTTGTTTATAAACCATGGTGTCCCTCCAAATACCATATATATATCCTCCTAGCAAGTAAAAATAACAAGAAAAAAGCTTTTTGGAAGAATAGAAATATTTACCTATACTTTTAGCTTCTAGTTGGATCTTATCCATGCTTGAATCATTTACAAATCAATTAAGTATTAAAAGCTCAATTAATGAATAATATATACCATATAACGATGAATAAAGTAAAAGATCAATAATTAAAGATATGATATTTATTAAGTAATTTGTTTGAATTGATGTTGATTTTGAATTTTTATTCTTGATTAATTCTTATAGCCTCTTTGATCTATATCTTCAATCTTGCACCAAAAAGATCAAATATGAAAACCTAAATTCTACATTTTTTTTTTTTATAAAATTTACTTTCACATATATAATCCTCAATAAATTATCAAATCTTCATAATTGAAATGAAAATTTATTAATAAAAATTTATAAAATATTTAAAATGCTATAATAATGTCTAATGCCTATATAAAGTTGATGAAATCATAAAAATATTATAACAATCTCAGAAATACTATAATGATCTCCATAAAATCATTAAAAACTACCTATTCATCACTAACTAAATTTATGTTGAAATTGATATGATATCTGCATTCTCAATCTCAGAAGAAACATACATCTGTTCCAAACCATGGCGAAATCCGCGGGAAAGACAATCGTATCAATGGAGGAGGGCGTCCACTGCAACGCATGGAATCGCAGTGGCAGCAGAATGGCGGCGGGCTCTCGCGATGGCTCTGTCCACATCTTCGACTCCCATGAAAATGTCCATTCAAATTTCACTTGCACTTTCAAATGGAAGGTAAGTAGGTCGGCCTCTTCTCTAATCTCATAAATTTCGAATATTTGCAGATAACCTGCAGAGATCCACTCCCTTGCTCTCGAAAGTGTTCTTTTAGTTCGCATTATACAGTTCATGATTTTTCTCATACGAATAATTTGTCTGACCTAGTTATAGAAAGGATGTAAAAGTTGTGCTTGGAAATGCTGTCAAGGAAAAGTCTGATTTGCATTGTTGAATAAAATTTGAAGAGGAGGTGGATGAACAATAATGATATTTTTTGCAGTCAAAATAGATGATAAATGTTAGGAGTTGTATAAGGTAAGTAGAGTGCAGGCTTGTATATTTTCTTGTCTGAAATTTCGTTTATTTTTGAATCTGAGGAATGATACATGTAGCTGAATGATTTTTGCTGGGCGTTTGTTGCGTATAATTTGGTTGATTCTGAGTCTTTTGGCTAGTGTTAGATACCTTATTGACTGAACCAAGAGCATTTCACTAAATTTGCATTACACTAAATGGATTTCATATAAAGATTGAAACATTTATATGAATAATAAGTCATATGCAAGTCAATCTAAAACTAATAAAGAAAAAAGAGATTAAAATATTTACGTGAATTATAATTAAGATGCAATAATAGAAAGTAATGATGATAGGACGCAACTGCTTGATGACTGATGCGAGGGATTACTATTAATGCATTTATGCTATATTATAGCCTAATTTACGAAGTTTGGCTTCAAGTTTTTTGAATTAAAAAATAAAGAAGTCTAATTGAGCAAAACATGCAAATAAATTTCCACATTTAGTGGAGAATAACAAGAAGGTATGTGATCATTATGGTCCAGACAAAAAACAGATATAAAAACCTGACAGCAATTTTATATAGTTATGGTACATGCAATGTAACATAATTCAAGCAAGGCATGACCAATGCAACATGAGTCTTTATGCCAAGTTTTCGAACTCTTTGCCTTAGAAAGAAAGAAAGAAAATATATTATTGTCCATATGTGACCAAAAGCGGTCAATGAGATTATGAGATTATAATGTACAAGAGTGGTAACATAGTAAGCAAGGCCCCTAAAAGGTCCACTCTAAAGCCAAAATAAAATAAAATAAACCTAATTAAAGCTATACAATAAAAGGGTTAAAACCCTAAAAAAGAAATATAACATAGCATAGATCAGTCAAGAAGGGACCGCCCTAGGCCTCGCTAGGGGAGAGTATGTGGGTGTTCTCGACTGTGTGGCCAATAGAGAGCTCCCTGGTCACTATGGGTTTTGTTTATGGGGATGTTGCTAGAGATGAAGAAGGACAAGATGTGATGAGTCCTCAAAGGAGCCTAGGTGTTCTATAGGCGCCATTTGGTGCAAAATGTAGGATGAGGAGGGTCATCTCTCCATCTCTTATGGGCTCCCTCAACCGAGGAAGCTCGAAAGAAGGATTTAATACCAAGGAGTTTGGTGGACTCTTTTCTTAACTATCAATTTCATACATTCTATGACTTGGGAATAACGACAATAGACCTGGTCAAACATACGAGTTTTTAATTTGACTTGCAAATCATTTGTGAGTGGAGCAAAAAAAATGCGATTTTGATTCGGTTGTTAACATGTTGACTTATTTTAAACAATTCAAGCATTGAGGTCTTTACTTCTTGTTCTTTGAAGAATTTGAATAGAACAACAACAAAAAGAAACAAAAACATAGAGAAAATCAAGTCCAAGAAATCAATCAAGACATGTCTAAGAGATGATTTCTTGGATGTTGATTTCTATTATCCATTTGCCAAACTTGCAAACCAATAAAATTGTGTGCAAGACGAAGAGCCATCATTTTAAAGCTCTTCCTCAACCTCTTTTTCATTGCCTTGATTTGTATTGAAGAACCCTAATAATAATCAATCATCCACATAAAGTACAAGCATTATCACTTGATCACCTTGCCTTTGTATGTACACATTGTTCTTCTAAGCACTTTTTAGATTTTGTGTTGATAATGAAGGCATCAATCTTCTCATACCAAGCTTGAGGTGCTTGTTTAAGGCCATAACAAACTCCCTCAACTTGTGCACATATTTAATGGGTCCTTTCATCTCAAAACATTTAGGTTTGTTCATATAGATATATTCTTGCAAATCCCCATTGAGAAAAACACTTTTGATGTCCATTTGGAAGGGCAAGTTGTATAGAGTCCATACACTCCATAGGATCAAAAGTCTCGTGATAGACAACCCCTTGAAAACCACTTAGCCATTAAACAAGCTTTTTGTTTCTTTACACACCCATTATAATTGAATTTGGTTTTGGAGACCCAGTTGCACCCCACAATGTTCTTACCATTGGGTTTTGGGACTATATCCCAAGTTTTGTTCTTCATCAAAGCATTATATTCATTCTTAGTGGCTAATTCCCATTCAAGTGTACCTTGAGCTTGTTGATATGTTGTAGAATCCCCACATTTCATGACCTTCCCCATTAATACAAAACTAAGTCTATGATTTTGTCCACGAGTCTCTTCTTCAAGTTCTGTAAGATGTTGAATTCTGGAGGGACTTCCTCAAGATGCCTCCTAACCTATTGTGGTGTAGAAAACTCCTCAAGCTCAACTTCACACTCATGAGATGGATCATAAACCATTGGAAAATTATACTTGTGCATTGTCATTTTCAATTTGATTTAAAATATGATCTCCACCTTGATTTGGAATGTGATCTTCACCCTAACAACTAGGAACATAAAAGCGAGTCCATTCATTTTCAAAAAGCTTCATATGTGTAGAGGGGGGCATTTGGCTTCATTCCCTTATCAAAATGAAAGTTTCTTCTAAGAATAAAATCGCTAATAGATGGATCATAGAGGTAGTATGTGTCATCCTTCTTTGCATAATTAACAAAGATGCATTTTGACTCTTAGGTTCGAGCTTGGTCCTCTTCTCCTTGGGAATATGGGTCCATGCATTAGAACCATAAAACTTGAAATCACTCACAAATGGCTTCTTCCACTTCACTTGTCTTCTGGAGTAATTCCCTTGACAACTCTTGTAGGACAATGATTGGCGATGTAAGAGGCACATTGCATTGCTTTTGCCCATAACTTTAGGTTAATATTTCTCACACGTAGGATTCATCTAGCCATCTTTGTAAACACTCTTTTATTTCTTTACTCTACCCTATTTTGTTGAGGGGTATAAGGAATGATCAATTGGTTTAGAATTCCATGTTCATGACCAAATGCTTCAAACTCATGGTTTATGTACTTTCCTCCATTTTCCATCTTGATCTTGATGGGCTTGCTACTTTGGTTTTCAACCAAGGTCTTGAAGTCTATGAAGTGGTCCAAAACCTCAATTTTATATTTAAAGAAATATATCAATAGTCTCCTTGAAAGACCATCAGTAAAAATGAGTACATACCTTGACTTACCAATCAAAGTTGTGGCCATGGGACCACACAAATCATAGTGTATAAGCTCCAAAAGCTTCGTAGAATGATGAGCCTTCCCTTTCTCAAATGATTCCCTATGATGCTCTCCAAGAGCACATCCCTTGCAAACACCACTTGGAGGTTTAAGAGAAGGTAAACAATCCACTATATCTTCTTTGCACATGAAGGGAAGTGATCAAAAATTTAGATGCCCTATGCAATATTGCTTGCTTCTCTCATCAATGGAAACAACCATAGAAACCTACTCCTCCGTCGGATCATTAGTGTATCCTTCAAACTTGAAGAGACTTGAAACGTTCTCAATGGCACCTTTTGTAAATATCTTGAAATTATCTTG
>Ga0181464_1000444_pt1 | contig 17562 bp, 3 predicted proteins | sample InSIn2gowninarea_FD_119074 | JGI IMG/M metagenome (GOLD analysis project Ga0181464, IMG submission 119074) | Clean room microbial communities from NASA Spacecraft Assembly Facility at Jet Propulsion Laboratory, Pasadena, California, USA -... ...
GCGGCCAAATCCACATCCTCGTGCTCTCGTTCTCGCCAACCAAGCATGATGAGTGATCTACATGCAATAAAAAGGTAAGTTATAATGCATAGAATGAAAATTTTTGGACGATTTTTGAGTTTTTTTGGTTTTAAGAACCTTTGCGCGGGGTCGCACCCTGTCTTTAGAGACAGTGCATGGGTCCACACTCTGCCTTAAGGGCAGGTGCGGACCTCCAACTTTTTTCTAACTGCGAACAAGTCAGGGTCCGCGAGTCCCCAGTGTTACACCTACTGACCCCTGTGCGCGGGTTTCTAAACCTAGAAACCCCCAAAAAATAAATTTAAAGACCTAAAAATCAATTTTAAATGGATAGAAATGAAGAGTAGGATGTTGTGGATTACTTGGAGGAGACAGCGTACGATTTCAACGGTTGGATTTTGCACAGTCTTCACGGGAAGTTTCTGACCAAAAACCCTTTTTCTCACCTCAACAGTCAAACGGTAAAAATGAATTGGTAAAAGTCATTTTTATAAGTTTTTTAGATAAATGAATTGTCAATTTGTTTATTTTTCACTATGGAAAGGCATTTTTGAAGCATTTTTATCCATTTCAAACAGGTATGAGTAATATTTCGGCTTTTGTGCAGGATAATGGATTTTTTAGGTAAAGTTGATCATTTTTGACAGAAAAACATTAGAGTCAACTTTAAGCTCTTTTCTGACTCCTAAAACATGAAAAGATCGCCGAGTTTTTCTTTTTAAACTCGTTAAAATGGAAATAAAAAGACGGTCTTCTGACAACCCTTTTTTGACCGTAAAAACACGAAAAGATTGCCAGATTTTTGTCATTTCAAATTCGATATTGGTAATAAAATGGCGTGTCCTTGATCGCTATTTTACTTTTTCAGATCAGAGACACTAATTATGAAAAGTACTCCTTGGTCGTAATGATCAAGCGGTTCTCTCAAGTATTATTTTATACTTTTTCGGGCTTGGGAGACACAAATTTACGAAAAGGACAACCATGGAGTTTTCTTAAGTTTTTTGAGACTCCCTAAAATTGAAAAATGCCGAGTTTCTCCTATACTAGACTCGTTAAAACTTAACAGTAAAGGACCTATTCAATTACAAACGGGAACGGACCACTCCTTAGGGTTTGAATTTAAACTAAGTTGGACTCATCTGAAGGATGAGCTTATAATCAAGCAAATGTTATCCTCCTCAAGCTTGTCAAAAATAAAGAGGTACTTGCCAGAAATGGTGGGGGAAAAGAGAGAAAAGTAAGCCTATTTGTTATACTTTGTCTTAGAAAAACCTTGTAACCACTCTTGAACATGACACTTTCCATTCACCTGGGTTGGGAAATCCTTTGCCTAACAGTTGATCAAACCATTTGAAAGTCTTTAGCATGTTTCTGGGTATTAACTTTAGGTCAATTTTCACCAAACCATATGCTGTGTCGTTATGTGTTCAAGAGATTCGTGCAAATAAGCCATTCAAATGCAAAATATCTGTCATCCATCTTGACCATCCTTGAGTCGGTCCTTGCAACAATATTTCTTCAACCTTGATCTATGATTTCGTGTTGTGGGCTTGCCTATGACGGGTCGCTTTCTATCGATTTCAGCTCATTATCTAGAAAGATGATCTAGAAATTGTCAGTACCTTGGGATCTGCATGCCTCAATGGCAGGTTTCTCGCCTTCGACGACAGGTTGCCTCATTGACCTTGGATTGAAGGAATCTGTGAAATGTTCGATATCAACACATCTATTCACATATCATAGATTGTACTGAGTACTTTGAGAGCCATTGAAATTAATTTTGGTTTCTCTCACACTTGTTAATAGTTTACATCATTGACTGGTAATCAAGTGGTTTCTACCATGTTCAACTTCAACACATTCATTCACATGGATAGAATCGTACTCTTTCGGGAAGTAGAAATCAAGACCCTGGATCTAGTTTCCACCATCCAGGCTGCGAGGAATTTTGTATTCATTATACTGTAGACTATTCATAAACAGATGACTGCGCCCATACTGTGTCTACATGTGTCTATGATTATGATGTATTGCAAGATCATTCCTGTATCAGAGTAGTAGTTAGTTTGCTAGTTAGTTTTGATTTGAGTATGGGAATGCCTACCTAAGCGATGATATGATCTCATATATATATTTTGTATTGAATGTTTACAGGTTCCAACCGGGCTCTCCACAAGATAATCCTCGAAATGATAAAGTACTTCACTCTTCTTAGATGATATATGAAACCTTTATCTACTACAGACTTCGTACTTTAGGGGTAAATCTGTTACACAAAATATTGTCACCATGACTATTTGCAGTCAGTACGGGCCTATCATCAACCATACTGTCCTCCTTGGCAAGTCTCATACCTCAGCTCCTCATGTCAAGCTTTAAAAAAGAGAGAAAGTCCTTTAAAAACAATAAATCTCTGGTTCCACACTTTCTCCTACTGTTGCTTGCGGTCATGCACCCCATGTTCGTGTTACCTGCGGACTTGCCTGCTCTGTCTATAAAGGGGTGGGTGCGGATCCCTGTAAAAGTCAAAAGGCACAAATTTAACTTCAAAAAACTTACTTGTGGTTGATTCTGGATGATTCTAGAAGGTTTCTTGACGTGGATGGTTCGCTCCTAGGTGGTTCATGCATCCCAATATTAAAGGAGCTAATCCCTTGATGAGAGGAGTTATCCCTTTGAAGAAGGAGCTTATCCCTTTGAAGGTGGACCTAGTAACTTCCCTCCATTGCACTATAAATTAAGGCATTGGGTTGGTTGCTGGAGAGGTTAGAAGCTGAACATTTCTAAGGGTAAATGCTGGTGGAATTGAGACTCTCTAGTTAAGCTTGAGAGGAGAGATTACATACCTTTTGGCTTCATTGGGAAGTGAATGAACTTGTCATAGTAGAGGAAACTTCTTGTTGGACGCTGGGAGGAGCTTGTACAACATCAAGGCACATGTTGTAAAGTTCTTCTTTGATTTAAGTTAATACAATCAAACTCATTTTTCTCAACAAATTGTCTTATGTGATTTGTTTCATAAATTCCTTGATCATTATGATGGATATGCTTTATTATATTGGCTTTTGCTATTTAATGTGTGTGCATGTTTGTGTCTACAGATTCTACATCAAGGAGCTCATTTGGGTCAAAGGAGCTTGGCTTCTACAAACTTGCACTGGACCCAAGGTAGGCCTAAACACTTGTGTGCCTCTATTTATATATTGAATATTTAGTGAAAGATAGGGTTTGGTTGGTGTGATTGTCGCTAGATATCATTAAATACTAGGAAGGTCAATCTTGTCCGCAAGAATGACTCATTTCGTGTGACACCATGGGTATGTTTTAGAGATTGATCGATCATTGGAATGTAGATAGGTGGGGATACTTGACCCAGCTTTTAGAATGTAGAATGGACTCCTAAATGTCTGCTAAAATCAGCTCTCAATAGACACAACCCTTCTAAAAAATTCTTGATTTGGTGCATGCTGGTATGACCTTTTTGCTAGATGGTGTGACCCTTTTGGTCCTGGCATGAACCATTTCGTATAGTTACTTTTTTAGCACCGAATGGTGGAAAATTCGAAATATTCTGATCTATTAATTTTTCTTTAGGTTTCTTAGTTTCTTTTTGCCTCACTTTATGAGGAAATTTGTTATTAATGAGGAGATATTCTCTCCTGAACTTTAGCCTAAATTGTGGAAATTGTCTCAACTATCCTAGTTTTTAGGTGAGGACTCATCAAAGCCATTCATGATGAACCTTGAATAAAATTTTCAACTTGATGAGATGTCATATGTTGTATTTTGCTATATGAGATGGGAAAGAATGATTTTCCAGAGGTTGAACATTTGAGGAGAGAACTATTGTATCATATATTTGACACTTCTGGAAATCAAAGGACACAATTTGCAACTATTGTTTAGGAATTCATGTGTAGTAAGTTTGTGATGTTTTTTTCCTCTATTATTACTTTATATGAATTATATTTATCTTCTCTTTCCATTCATTAACTCTTCAATAGTTTTCCTTATAGTTTATAAACACAATTCTTTTCACTAAGCTCTGATTTCATGGAATATTATTATGTGTTACTTTCTCTCTTGCTTAATGAATTCATGTTTCATGCTCATTAATTTTATAGATATTTTTGGGTGCTACAACCCCAAGCATAAATATCCATAATCTAAGGGCTCCTGATTCCATAAAAGTGTTGTTCCGACCCCTAAAGGAACAAGGTCAACTGATTACAGCTTCTCCCAGAAGTTCTCTATGAAAAACTGCTCAGAATGGGTCAAATCAGGATCAGTGCACTTGCTCCATGGTCAAACTGCGCTGCAGCTCACCTAAATACACTATGAGGGTGCGCTGAAATGCAAGAAGCCCTTCTATGGGGTGTGCTGAGCAAGAAAGTGACAAATGGCAGTGTCATCTTGCAAGGTGGAAAGGCATGGAATCTTCCATAACTCTCTCCTGTGACACTTTCCTCTCTGGATTCGACCTAAGATGAGTAAGAGATGCTCAATCTCCAAGTGGAAGCAAGGACTATCAGTGGGAGGACACTAATCAAAAATACAAAGCTGACTCATACCCTTGCAAATATCTATATATGGATCCCTCATCCCAGAGATCCAGAGGTTGGAATTTGGCATATTGTAAGGAATTGTTGTTAGTTTCTTGAGGTGATATCAGTGTGTGTTGGGTGATCTAAGCTTTGTATGAGGTGAAAAGATGGATTTTCTTGTCAAGAGGGTGATGCTGGGTCGGAACAGCTGGTTGTAACTCTCTTGACTTTACTATGATTACCAATAAAGTTATTCTTGTTTTCTTCCATATTCTTGTGTAATTCATGTTTTATGTATTTGTATGGTTAATCTATACTGACCCTAAATTATTTATAGTAGTAGATCCATGTTCTTGCATAGTCTTGTGCTGCTGTGATCCTGCAGGTATTCCTTGAAGCTGGGCATACGAGAGGACAAGCATTGAAAGACTGTAAGAAGGAAGAAGAACTGAGCAAGGAGTCAAACAAAAGATAGAGGTTGGCATCCTTATTCTTCTTTCATCTATCTATTGTAAAAGAAATCAAAGTAGACTTTCTTCTGTTGTTTCTAAGGTAGCTGCCATACCTTAGTGGGATAGAGCAGTTCTATATAGACACTTTTCCCTGTAACAAAATGGCGACTCCGCTGGGGAGCGTATAGATTGTTTGTTCATTTACTTATGTTTTCTTTATAAACACACAGACGGAGCCTGAAGCTAAGCCAGCTAGCCTTCGAACTGCATTCGTTTTACAAATGCAAAGTAGATCAACGCTGCTTCAGTCAATCTCCGGGTTTGTTTATAACTTGAACATTTGATCTACAAGCTCTCTACTGCCCTTTGTGGTGGCCTTAGTAACCTCATTTAGATCTACCCCTGATTATCAAGTTACTGATCATCTTATTCACGGCCAAAAACCCTGAACTGAACTGCAAAGTGTGACCCGGAGCCTATTTAAAGTCTCGTCTCTGAACCAGCGCACTCTCTGTACTAAGAATTTGCATTTCACTGCACCTCCCGAGTGGTGAACTTGCGCTGCAATCCAGTTTCCCTGTGTTATAGGTGTGCTGATCAGAATGAGCCTTTGCCACTGAATGTCGGTCTCTGGATTCACTCTTTTCAGTTCTATTCTTGAATTTTGCAGCCTATGATCAGTAAACCTCTGTTGAACCCCTTTTCCTTGATGTCATTCCACCTCTAATGTGCATAGAACTGTCAGTGTTTTGAGTGTATTTTAGTCATTTTCAGTTCTCATTTGTAAAAAGTAACATAATCGAGCTGTCATCATTTGATTTGAAAGTGTCTTAACTGTCGTTTTCAGCCATAGACAGCAATACTCCTGTTAGGTAGTCGATTATATGATTTACTGTTGCATATGATTTGGATTGGTGTGATTTTTTAAGGTGTCGAAAAGCAATATTTCCTTTTGAAATCGTTGAGTGTCTTTTTACCCTCACTTGTTTTTGGAAAGAAAGTTGTTAAGTTGTTGTCGCTTTAAAAAATAATTCAAGTTTGCACATTAAGCTTTCTTTTTATCGTCCATATATTAAGAAAGTCAAAAAAATACATGCATGTGCATTTGCATTTAGATAGTCTGATTGGTTTGATTTAGGAAAAAGTGCATATAGTGTGTGCTCTTTGCTACTTGTTGAAAGAAATCTGTCTATCTTTCCTTAGTAGCTAGGATTTTCATGGGGAAAAGAAGATAAAAGTTTGCTTATCATCTTAGATTGCATTTTAGGAATTATATCTATACATCACGCGGTGAACCCAAAAGGCAAATTTCATAAACAAGATCAACTCTAAAATAAATTGAATGAATCTAACAACACTTTGGAACTTAACGCAACATCTAGAGGTCTAGGATAGAGATGTGTTCCGGCGTCGTAAAACGTGGTAACTATCGCTTTCACTGTTGGTTGGGTGATTCCTCCACTTTGAGACGACAAGTGCTAATACAAACTTATGCTCCCATGTACCGTCGAGTATATTTTGGGAGACCACTATAGGCTTTATCATTTATCCATAGGAAGTTGTGTCTGCCGCCTTATCGATCGCAATGCACCGAACATAGCATTCGAGAAGATTGACTGTCGTACCATAAAATGTATTCTGCAGTTTTGCGATTGGTTTGGTACACCCTCTACCTAGATCTCCAGAGCAGTCCCTTTCGTTCCTTTTCAGACTCTTTAACAGAAAAGGTCCATCTGAGCACTTATCACTTCAGGATCATTAAAACTCGAAGGAGACTAGAGTCATCTTTTGTTTTTTCTCAACTCTTTAAAATTGTAAAAACAAGTTGTGTCAAAGCGTCGTAAAATTTATTTTAAACAGAATAATTGCCACTTTTCCTACGTTGATCTTGGGTTGAGAAAATAGAGTCCACCAACCAAGGAATTCCCCTTGGAGGGAATCCTAGTCCTTTCTCCTCTTGGGGAGATATTGGTGCATCCCACATGGCCACATTGTCACTTCCAGGGTTGACAATAGGCTTGCCGGTATGGCTTTTCTCAACCTCTGTAGTTATGAACATCGCAATTCCTGAACAATCAAGTCATCAGCTAGACGATCCAAAAGTTACCCCCCAAACCTCCACTTCATCCAATTCTTCCTCTCTTCCTTCCTCTTCGCTTGATGGAGCTGGTAAAGCCAAGAATCAAGTACCTGAGAAGAAGAAAGAAAAGAAAAAGAGAGAGAAGAAGAAGAAGGAGCCAAAAATAAAAGGGGGCAACAAATCGTTATCTAGCGAAAATCCACACACTGCACCAACTAGGCCTAAATCGCCATGTGTCATTTGCAAAGGAGACCACTATCACAGAGATTTTCCCTGCATCCCTCGGATCCTAAGGGACTGGTCTCCTCGTTTGCACAATCCGGTGTCGTCAACCTCTGATAATCATGTTGAAAGCACACCGTCGACAAGTGAGAGTGAAGCTCATGGAAAAAAAGGAAAATATAGATTTCCTTGTAAACTGTGTGAGGGCGATCACGCCGTACACCATTGTCCCTTCTTAAATGAGGCTAAAAGAGTGCTGGAAGATCGTCCGGCTTCACTGTTACGACTTCCACCTGGATATAAAAAGCTCTCGCCGAGTCCATCACTAGTCGAAAATCCGGCTGGCCTGCTCAAGTGGTCAGCCGAAGCATCTATCATTGAAGATGAACCGTTAGAATCCACACCAGACGAAAGTCAAAAGGTCAAGATGGCAGTTGACCCGGTCTTGCCTTCAGAGGTTCCATATTTGGATGATACCGTCACCGAAGAGAATAAAGATGACACCGTCCAAATTCTTTTCGTGAACACAGACTCCGATGAACAAGGGAACAATTTACCCATTCCTTTACCGCAGGAAGGAAGTTCGCTAGAGTCGTATCCGACCATCTATTCGGTCCCACCTCCAAGCAACATAGTTGTTTCCTTCGACTGGAATCAACTAGGCAGACCCTGTTTATCGGCTAGTATATGTTTAGAATCATTGTTCAAATATATCAAATGGTTATGGCTGGTGTCTACTCAATTTAACGTCTTAAATTGCTCTACATAAATTATCAATCCGGGTATCATAAACTGATGGAGTGTGGTGCACCATATGTGCTTAGTTAACCTTTCTCTTACTTCGTTGTTTTATAGTTTATGTTGTTTTTGGGGTTTTGTTCTTGTTGGTTTTCTAAAGTGTTTAATGCAAATGGAAATCCTATTCTAAGATCTTAAGAATACTTTTAAAGGACAAGTATGGATAAAGATTTCAAGACAAGGCCTATGTCCCTAATGGTAACTTCCAAAACTTAGCACTTCAAAAGAACTTAAAACATGTTATTGATGGAGTTAGTATTTAAACAAAAGTGTAAATATACAACTAGTTCAATCAAAATAAAATGCAATAACCAAACAATGAGCTAATGACTATGAGACCCAGTATCCTTGCTACTTCAGCAAAAGGACAAGATGATTCTATCATGTCATTAGTTCAATCAAAATAAAATGCAACAACCAAACAATGAGCTAGTGACTATGAGACCCAGTATCCTTGCTGCTTCAGCAAAAGGACAAGATGATTCTATCATGTCATTAGTCATTAAAAGGCTATGTGCATCACTAATCTACAATCAACTTGAAAGCAATTTATGTACAACTAATATACAGAAGCATAACAAAATTAATGTAAAACAACAATAATCAAAACAACTTGTTATGTACAGCTAATATACAGAAGCACAACAAAATTAAATGCAAAATTGAATGACAACTATACAAGGCAGGGGCCCTCTGCCACCTATGAAATCAAAGCAAAATTGAACACACTTGCATGAATTAAAATTGCATGAATGAAAAATCTAATCTATCAAACTTGAAAGCAATCAAATAACATAATCAAATCAAAGCAATATTTACAAAATGAAATCTACTCTACCTTACATTCTACAAAGCAATATTTACAAAATGAAATCTACTCTACCTTACATCCTAATATGCTCCATGACATCTACTTCACATCTCCTCGCATGTTGAGAACATCAAAGCTTTATTCAATTTCTTCAAAAGTACAAAGTACAACAAAGTTCTCCAAAGCTTTCAAAAGCCATCAAGGAAGAACTACAAACTTAAGAACTAGGGACTAACAAGCTAAAAAGGACTAACAAATGAAGGAGAGAGATCTCCTATTTATACAAAAAGATGAGAAGCCATCTCATTAATGAGAGTCCATGAATCTCTCCCTCTACCTCTAGAGTCCTAATCAAAATAGGAACTGATAAGACACATGTCTTCTTAGAGTTACAATACAATTAGGAGATGTGACACATATCCTCATGATCCCATGATTCTTTCCAACCAAATTCGAATTTGGCCTTAGAGTGCCACATAAGGGTCTTCTAGAAGTCTCCTTTCAACCTACACATGTCAACAACCTCAACCCATTTGTTAGGTATAAGCATATGCACATTATTTTCTAATTTTTAACCACAAATTCACTTAAAAGACTTAGAATTAATAAAGATTGGAAAAACATAAATGTGGCCCAATGATAATGAAAGTGGGATGAATGTGGTGACGTAGTAGTGAAGTGGAGGTAATATAATGGACATAATAGTGAAAGTATAATGGAAATGAATGACATTTTCAAGGCTCAACAGGTCATGGAATGCTAGTTGATCTATCGAAATAACCATTGCACATAGTGAGCTTTAATGGTTTAATAACTATGCAAAATTGTGCCAATTATTTGAAAGAATTTATGTCCATACTTTTAGAATCCTTGTCTTTGTTTGTCCATTAGCCCTTACTCAATTGCTCCTTATTGATGTCTGTAGATGCTCCATGTACATGTCTTCATAGCATATGCTTAGTCATACCTGCATTTTCATTTTATTGCACTAACATCTTGACTGTAAATTTGAAAAACAGAGTGGTGGCTGTGGAAACTGTTTCTGGCTGCGGAAACTGATTCCAGCTGCGGAAACTGATTTCAGCTGTGGAAACTTGGCACAACAACCACTTAGCTAAATAGAGATAGTTAGGCAATCTGAATGGAAATGATCATGGGGGGAAAAATCTTTTATTGATGAAATGGATGGCATGGAGTGAAAATGGAAATGAAATGAAGTTTATTTTTTCTCTTTTTTTTTTTCTTGAATCAATTGAAGTGATGAAGTTTATTTTGTCTTCTATTTTTTTCTTAACAATTCTTTTTCTGATCCTCCAGATCACACAAAGTGCACGATGAGAGCATACTCAAGAATTACTATTTTTCTTTTTTTTACTTAACAATCATTTTTCTGATCCTCTAGATCACACAAAGTGAAAGAGGAGAGCATACTCAAGAATTATTAACTCCTTCTTCTTTTCTTCAATATTTGATCAATCTCTGCTGCTGGCTTGAAGTACTGAGGTCCATCACCTGTATAGGTTGCCATCAAGGACAACACCTTTAGCCATAATGCCAACACTATGACTCATCCAAGGTCGAATTCTGGGTAGCAAGTGTCACAGGAGAGAGAAATGGAAGATTCCATGACTTTCCACCTTGCAAACCAACACTGCCATTTGTCACTTTCCCGCCCAGCGCACCCTGTAGAAGGGATACCTGCTCTTAAACGCAGGTTCACAATGTATCTACCTGCTCTTAAACGCAGGCAGACCATGGAGCAAGTGCTCTTATCCTGAATTGACCTGTTTTGAGTGGGTTTTCAGAAGGACTTTCCGGGAGGAGCTGTAATCTTTTAACCTTTCTCCTTTAGGGGTTGAAACAACATCTTTAGGGACTAAGAATCCCTTGAATTATGGATATTTGTCTCTTGGAGTCGCAGGACCCAGAAATATCTATAACAGTTAGATAAACCCAATAGATGACATAATCGAACTCATACCTCAATGTATCTGAAGGGAGGCTATCACATCTACATAAGTCAAGCCAGAATAGTATGACACAATGTCAGAAGTATATCGACTGATACCTAAATACCATAACCACAACCATATGCAAAGGAAAATCCATATTAGAACGATGCATAATAACATCAGGATCTTAAATTCAACGACCATAATCATCATGTGTATAACCACAATGCATATAGCAACAAGTTACTACCATTCATGACTATCTAACGCATGTGCATATGACAACATTGATCAATTAGCATGTATCATACATGTAATGATAACAACAATAAAATTACAGGAATATACATAACCATAATGTATATAACAACCATTAACTATCATACCTACATGACCAACATACAAACCTGTATGATGATCTGCTCTAACCTCATGGTCCAATGTTCCAACCTCTCTCTAATGATCTACACCTCTTGTCTATGTCAGACAACATATCAACATCATAACATACCAACAATGTCATGATGACACGAGACAACAAAAATAACCATCAAGATGCATGCATAACAAACATATAGACAACCAACATGCATGCATGATAAACACATTCTGCCCATCGAGTCCAAGTGTTGAACTTTGTATCCCCCACGACGTCCCAAGCTGAGAGAAATCGAGAGAGGTAACCACAAACCAAGCTTTTAGGTTGGTAGTTAACCCTACCAAAACAGATTGGGCTCTCTCTATGAAATCACAACCAACAGATGATTGATATTTAAAGGATTTTAGGCTATATAGCTATGCTTAGGTGGGTTTTCAAAAATTTAGGGTTTTGTTGCTGGATAAGGGAGAAAAACCAGGTACCTAGGTCAGAGGATCAAAGGGATACAACAACAAAGATATGAAGGAGCAAGGTAGCAATACTTTTGTGATGGATCTTCGGTCTTTTCAATGTAGTATGGTGTTTAGAAGAAGCATAAATGTCTTAATTGTTACAAGGAAAAGTGTCTATATAGAACTGCTCTATCCCACTAAGGTATGGTAGCTACCTTAGAAACAACAAAAGAAAGTCTACTTTGATTTCTTTTACAATAGATAGATGAAAGAAGAATAAGGATGCCAACCTCTATCTTTCATTTGACTCCTTGCTTAGTTCTTCTTCCTTCTTACAGTCTTTCAATGCTTGTCCTCTCGTATGCCCAGCTTCAAGGAATACCTGCAGGAACACAGCAACACAAGACTATGCAAGAACATGGATCTACTACTATAAATAATTTAGGGTCAGTATAGATTAACCATACAAATGCATAAAACATGAATTACACAAGAATATGGAAGAAAGCAAGAATAGCTTTATTGATAATCAAAGTAAAGTCAAGAGATTTACAACCAGTTGTTCCGACCCAGCATCATCCTCTTGACAAGAAAAGCCCACTTTTCACCTCATACAAAGCTTAGATCACCCAACATACACTGATATCACCTCAAGAAACTAACAACAATTCCTTACAATATACCAAATTCCAACCTTTGGATCTCTGGGATGAGGGATCCATATATAGATATTTGCAAGGGTATGAGTCAGCTTTGTGTTTTTGATTAGTGTCCTCCCACTGATAGTCCTTGCTTCCACTTGGAGATTGAGCATCTCTTACTCATCTTAGGTCGAATTCAGAGAGGCAAGTGTCACAGGAGAGAGTTATGGAAGATTCCATGCCTTTCCACCTTGCAAGATGACACTGCCATTTGTCACTTTCCCACTCAGCGCACCCCATGGAAGGGCTTTTTGCATTTCAGCGCACCCTCATAGTGTATTTAGGTGAGATGCAGCGTAGTTTGACCATGGAGCAAGTGCACTGCTCCTAATTTGACCCATTCTGAGCAGTTTTTCATGGAGAACTTCTGGGAGAAGCTGTAATCAGTTGACCTTGTTCCTTTAGGGGTTGGAACAACACTTTTAGGGACTTAGGAGCCCTTAGATTATGGATATTTATGCTTGGGGTTGTAGGGCCCAAAAATATCTATAACAGTTGCCCCCTAAAGCATGAGGTCGTTAATTGTTTTCTTTTTTAGATGTCGGGTGAAATGCTTTATAATGAGGATCCGGAGTTATTTCGAGCCAAGAGGAGACCTGTAATAAGATACAACACAATACATTATCTTCATAATATTTTCATGATCTGGTTGAGGTGGGCATTCCCATGCTCAGCTTTATAAATTCATTCTCATGTACATAGGACAGACAATCGTCTGAGTATATATTGATGATTCGGGTAGAGCCATCATCCTCTCGATTGGATGATTATCTGTGCCATAATGTTGTACATTTGATGTTTTTATTTCCCTGAATATATATCGCAGCCCGGATGGATGAAACTAGATCTGGGGTCTTCAATCTCGTTCGATCTTCACTCATAGTACAAGTCGATCCATGCGAAAAATGTTTTTTGGAGTCGAGCATGGAATGACATCGCCTGATTACCAGCCAATGATGTAAGCTGTTAACAGGCGCGAGAGGAATCACCGGTAATGATGATGACCCTCAAGGTACTGTAGTACAATCTACGTGGTGTGAATAAAGGACTTGGCATCGAACACCATGCAAAATCTTTCGGTCGAAGGCCATTGATGTAAACCTTTCGCCGGAAGTGAGAAACTTGCCATTAAGGCATGCAAGCTTCAAAGTACTGGGGGGTATTCCTAGATCAACTTCTTGGATAATGAGCTGATGTCGACAAGAAGTGACCCGTCATAGGAGGGCCTTAATGAATCCCACATCAATTACACGGAACAGAGCAAATGATTTTTATGGAGGTGAAAACGGTCTGATGATATAAGGTTCAGGATGGCGGTCATGAATGAATGTAGCATAAGTGTATTGTGGTGGGCGAGACTCGGGTGATTTCTCTGAATGACTTCTCTTGAACATATCGGTGACACTGACATGATGGATTGGTAGCATTAAGCCCAAAAATGTGGATGGTGTGATGAGACCATGGTGATGTGACCAGTGAATGAAACAGCCCAACCCGACATGAAAGTGGAGTGAAAGTGTCATGTTCAAGAGTGACTTGCTACCAACAAAGTTTTTTCAAGTTTTCTTCCCAATTTTTCCCCAGTCATTGCTGACCAGTACCTCTTTATTTTTGTCAAGCTTGAGGAGGATAACATATGCTTGTTCTATAATTTTCCCTTCGGGCAAACCCATCGCTTTGTTTTACCGAGCTTAGCGATAGTGAAACTCATTCTTATCTGCCACAGACAAGTTTGTCGCTATTATGCTTTTAACGAGTTTAACGACAAGGATAACTCGGTCCTTTTCAGTTTTAGAGAGTCTGAAAAGGGATGTAAAGAAAACTCCAGTATTCCTTTTTCGTCACGTAATCCCTTAAGTCTGAAAAAGTATAAAACAATACAGAAGGGATGGATTTTCAATTCTTTTAACGAGCCGAACAAAACAAGCGCTCAATATTTTTGTGTAATGATCCCTCAAGTCCAAAAAGATTAAAATCTAAAGGAGGGATAGCACTTCCGGTCGCTTTAACGAGCTGGAGAGGCCAATAGCTCGGCAATCTTTTCATACTTTACGAGTCGATTTTGAAAATAGCTTAAAGACGACTTGTCTTTTGAGGAACGAGTGATAAAAAGGGTAGCAATGGATTCCAGGTAAGGCTTGGAATTTTCCAATCACAGCAATGTTACAAGGATGGCTAACATAATCACTCTTCGCAGTTGTTCCTCAAAATAGGTAAACAATCAAATGGAGGTGAATGATCGACCAATTTAAAAGTGGAGGTGACGGTGCAAACACGACCAAGGCTTTAGAGGCTGAAATCTTACATTCACGATGGTTATTTACCGGAAATTGGTTCATTTTTTAATGATCTTAAACTCTGCAGGAACATGTGCTCATTGCTTATATTTATTTTTTAACGAGCATGAAGTCCGCATTAAAACTGCTCGATTAATCCAGTCGTATAATAGGAATGTCTCATATAAAATTGGAAATTTTCTTGATTTTTGCCCCACATCCTTTCTTTATGCAAGTTAAGAAACGACCAATCCTATGAGTTTAAAGGGTTAGCCTACAGGTTTAAAGGAAGGACCTAAAAATTTAAAAAATAAATGGTCGCTCTTCGCTTGCATGCCAAAAGGTTTGCATGCCCCCAGGTATAAAATAGAGTTTCAAGGTTACCTCTTCTTTTGTCCGTTGAAAACATTTGTTTTACCGAGAGAGGCTTGGTTACCCCTTACAGGTTCCCAAAGATCATTTTATTCACGGTGTGAATGAAACATTTCTTTGGCGATGTCTACCGAAATAAAAAAAGTGAGTGACGAGGTCTGCCAACCCACATAACTTTGACAAGAGAATCTTATTCTAGTCCAAATCCCTCTTCCATTTTTGGACGGGAGTACGGAGGTCATATTCCACTCACGGAAACCTACCCTATACCTGAAGTTTTCTTGCCGAAGCAGACCAGGGTGCATGCCCCCTGGGTTTCAGTCATGTCCCCGAATTACTCGCGCTCATCGGGCTGACGGACTGGGTGTTGAGACATTTCTTGCGTGAAAAGACCATTTAGGAATGGTGAGCGACTATTTGCTATGTGTGAGCTGGGAAATGAAAGCTGGTCTACAAGCTTGACCACTCTTCCTTCGTGCGGAAAACACATTACTCTAAAGAATGAGGAGACAATTTCTCCCATGCAATAAGTATAGTCTCACCCAAGGAGTAGATTATAATCTAAGGGACCTTGGACTACCATCACGTTCATTTGAACGGTTTTCCTTTTCAATGTTATTGGCACATTGGGAAGGATTCCTAAAGGTCGATTGGTTCCTTTGTCAAAGCCTGTTAGATTTCTCATTTTAGGTACAAGCGATGGCAAACCAAGCACTTTCCAAGCAGTCAAGGAAAGGATACTCACATAAGCCCCTTCATCTATGATGGTGCCAGCTGTTGAGCCCTGAAAATGTCATTCATTTCCATTATACTTTCACTATTATATCCATTATATTACCTCCACTTCACTACTATGTCACCACATTCATCCCACTTTCATTATCATTGGGCCACATTTATGTTTTTCCAATCTTTATTAATTCTAAGTCTTTTAAGTGAATTTGTGGTTAAAAATTAGAAAATAATGTGCATATGCTTATACCTAACAAATGGGTTGAGGTTGTTGACATGTGTAGGTTGAAAGGAGACTTCTAGAAGACCCTTATGTGGCACTCTAAGGCCAAATTCGAATTTGGTTGGAAAGAATCATGGGATCATGAGGATATGTGTCACATCTCCTAATTGTATTGTAACTCTAAGAAGACATGTGTCTTATCAGTTCCTATTTTGATTAGGACTCTAGAGGTAGAGGGAGAGATTCATGGACTCTCATTAATGAGATGGCTTCTCATCTTTTTGTATAAATAGGAGATCTCTCTCCTTCATTTGTTAGTCCTTTTTAGCTTGTTAGTCCCTAGTTCTTAAGTTTGTAGTTCTTCCTTGATGGCTTTTGAAAGCTTTGGAGAACTTTGTTGTACTTTGTACTTTTGAAGAAATTGAATAAAGCTTTGATGTTCTCAACATGCGAGGAGATGTGAAGTAGATGTCATGGAGCATATTAGGATGTAAGGTAGAGTAGATTTCATTTTGTAAATATTGCTTTGTAGAATGTAAGGTAGAGTAGATTTCATTTTGTAAATATTGCTTTGATTTGATTATGTTATTTGATTGCTTTCAAGTTTGATAGATTAGATTTTTCATTCATGCAATTTTAATTCATGCAAGTGTGTTCAATTTTGCTTTGATTTCATAGGTGGCAGAGGGCCCCTGCCTTGTATAGTTGTCATTCAATTTTGCATTTAATTTTGTTGTGCTTCTGTATATTAGCTGTACATAACAAGTTGTTTTGATTATTGTTGTTTTACATTAATTTTGTTATGCTTCTGTATATTAGTTGTACATAAATTGCTTTCAAGTTGATTGTAGATTAGTGATGCACATAGCCTTTTAATGACTAATGACATGATAGAATCATCTTGTCCTTTTGCTGAAGCAGCAAGGATACTGGGTCTCATAGTCACTAGCTCATTGTTTGGTTGTTGCATTTTATTTTGATTGAACTAATGACATGATAGAATCATCTTGTCCTTTTGCTGAAGTAGCAAGGATACTGGGTCTCATAGTCATTAGCTCATTGTTTGGTTATTGCATTTTATTTTGATTGAACTAGTTGTATATTTACACTTTTGTTTAAATACTAACTCCATCAATAACATGTTTTAAGTTCTTTTGAAGTGCTAAGTTTTGGAAGTTACCATTAGGGACATAGGCCTTGTCTTGAAATGTTTATCCATACTTGTCTTTTAAAAGTATTCTTAAGACCTTAGAATAGGATTTCCATTTGCATTAAACACTTTAGAAAACCAACAAGAACAAAACCCTAAAAACAACATAAACTATAAAACAACGAAGTAAGAGAAAGCTTAACTAAGCACATATGGTGCACCACACTTCATCAGTTTACGATACCCGGATTGATAATTTATGTAGAGCAATTTAAGACGTTAAATTGACTAGACATTTTGGCGCCGTTTCTGGGGAAGTGTAATTAGGAGACCTTATTTCTTACATCTGAAAAAGAAGAAGAAGAAAATTAAATGCAAAATTGAATGACAACTA
>Ga0181464_1000445_pt1 | contig 17560 bp, 13 predicted proteins | sample InSIn2gowninarea_FD_119074 | JGI IMG/M metagenome (GOLD analysis project Ga0181464, IMG submission 119074) | Clean room microbial communities from NASA Spacecraft Assembly Facility at Jet Propulsion Laboratory, Pasadena, California, USA -... ...
AAAAGATCATCAAGTATATGTAAATTACACAGTCAACTGCAGTAACCAGATCAACAGTAACAGAACTGAACCCAGAACACCTCATCAAAAAAAGACAGTCAACAGAAGATCTTAAGACAGGTACGCAGTTTTTACTTTACTGGCCTGCGGTGGTACGCAGTTCACCTTCTTCTCACCTGCGTACATCCGCAGGGAACCCTTCTGCTCTACTGCGAACACACGCACTTCTTCTTCAGTCGCCCTGCGTACTGTTAGTGCAGGTACGCACCCAAATACACTATCGCGCCGCGTACCTCAGCTGGTGGCACGCAATCTTCAAACGAATCGCGCCGCGTACTTTCACTGTGAGTACGCACCTTAGCTTCTGCTTCCCTGCGTACCGACGCAGGTCTCCTTTCTCTGTTCTGCGTACCTTTACTGTGCGTACGCACCTGAGCTTCTGTCGCGCTGTGTACCGACGCAGTTCTCCTTCTGCTGATCTGCGTACCCACGCAACACTTCTGTTTCTGCTCTGCGTACCGGCCTATAGATCTATAGATCTGATCAAGCGCCGAAGAGATCTCAATCCATCAGTAGATTCGCCTTATTTAGATTCAGATCTAGCTCACATAAGATATTCAACCCAAAACACACACTCAGACAAATGATCTCCTTTGCTTTATATAGGCAAGCTCTTCCTCAAATCATGGATCAATACCACGGGCCAAAACCATAATAACACAATACCGTCGGCTAAATACCACGGGTAAAACCCCACATGTGCTTTTTCTTTTCCTTAAAATAAGGAACTGGGGGTACGCACCTCATGAACATGATAACTGCGGGTATGTACGCACTTTCTGTAAGGTGTACCTGCGTGTACGCACTTTCTGTAAGGTGTACCTGCGTACCCCTTATTTTCTTCAATATTTGATAGCTGATCATCAATCTCTGCTGCTGACTTGAAGTACTGTGATCTATCACCTGAATGGGTTGCCATCAAGGACAACACTTTAGCCATAATGCCAACAAAGTTAACATCCAATTTTTGTGGACCATTTCATATTTTGGAAAGAGTGGGACTATTGGATTATAGACTAGAATTACCACCCACTGTAAGGGAACATGATGTATTTCGCATATCCTGCTTTAAAAGTATGTATGTCACACTAATCATTTTATTTATTGGTCTATGATATATATGGAATCTAAAGGAGAGTTCTAACCAAAACCACTGTGCATCCTCCATTGGAGGAAGATCGTGCTCTAGAATTGAGTAATACAGTAGGCCAAGGTGCAATGAAAGCACTTTAGACTAGTTGAAGCAACTTGGGAGCATGCAGATTGAATGAGAGTAGTGTACTGATTTTTTTCATATGTAAACATATGTAAATAATTGTAATTATAAATATCAATTTTTGTTGTTGTTGTTTATTTATAGATGAAGAAGGATGGTGTTCCTTTAAGAGAGTGGGGTTTGTAACATCCTTGGTTTCAAACCTTGTTTTTTTAACATCAAATGTAACTAGGACTCCAATGTAGGGAAACTATAGATGACTAAAATCCTATTTTAATAGTTGATAATTATTAATTAAAATTAATTAAATTCGTTGGAGGAAGGGACAACCTACAGATTGAATTTTCGAGGGATGTTGCTTGTTTTCTCTACATACCTTTAAAATCCATAACCATCCTAATTAATTCCTGGAACCACTCACAATTGAGAAAAGCCATTTTACATGACATAATTTAATGTGATGTGATTGTAGTTGAACTGGAGTTGGGAGGTTTTCTTATAGTTCATTAATGTAAATAGGGATTGGAATGGGTAATTCCCATCATGATTCTATCTTATCGCAAATCAAAGAGAAAACCAATAAGTCACCAAAGAGACGTGGTATTACTTTCTCAGCTATGCAAAGGTACACATGATAAATCCTACATATATGCATAGTAGAAATGAATTCAAGGTTTAGTTTGCTTGTGGGATGAGAACATAATTTATCTATTGTTCTCTATTTAAACTTTCCAATGGAATTGAACTCTTTCTCCCCTTCTGAATCCTATTTCTCTATGGCCTTGAACCAATACCAATTGTGTTTGGGTATCAACAACCTTGAGGCCAATGAAATCCTTTTGTGAACTTGTGTTTTTGGTTTGCAATTCAACAATTGGATTAAACCATTAGGTGCTTGTGTAGTTATGATGATGAACCACTTAGTGATCTCTAAGTTCTTGATAACTGGTTGGAAAACCACCTTCATATTGAACTTAATACTTCAGTTAAATCAATAGATGCTTGCAGTTAGGCTGATGAACCACTTGGTGCTTTATAAGTGCATAATAATTGGCTAGTGAACCACTTTCATAGTGAAATCGATCCCTGTGCTTAATCACTAGGTGCTTGCACTTAAGCTAATGAACCACTTATGCCTTGCAAACTCGTCGATGAATCAAATTCATAGTGGAATTCTATCCTCAAGAAATGAATAACACTCCCTTTTTACTTAGGGTGTGTTAGTGTCAGCCTTTGAAGCCTTCCATCAATGATCAAACATGCTCTTACAAAATGATTTCAGGGTGTCAAAGTCGAATTTTGTCACTTCAGTGAGTCTTCAAGTAAAATTTGGTCACTAGGTATTAGTTATAGGGTTGTTTTCACTCCTTCCAAGTTTTTCCAAGTATTGGTCCATGTCACCATTCAGATTAGTATAACATCATTCAAAGAGTTGTGATCATCATTTTAGGTTCCAATGGGTCATTTTACACCTGGTTTGTGCTTCAGTTGTACTTGGGTAAGCCTCATTTCCCTCTCCTGGGGTTTTGAAGGTAATTTTCCTTGGATGGTCCGATCATCAACAAAACTTATATCCTGATGCTCATACACCTTCCTTTATCCTTAATATACCTTCTTGAATGCTTCCCATCACTCATAGCCCTCAAATTTATCATTTTCCCACAAACCCTAGTTTATTGCTACAATTCGACAATTTGCTAGGCTAGGCCTGTGTTTTTCCATTTTGGACCACTTCCCCTCACTCAATATTTGAAATTCCAATTTCCCCTGATTCCTAATATCCCTCCCTACTCCCTAAAATTTTCTCAATAATTTAGAAGCCCCTCATCCCCTTCATTTCCCTTCATTTATACAAATCCCCTGTTCCACATATCTGGATAGGTTTTATTCAAATGATGTTTCTGAGAAAGAGAAGATGAATTTGACAAAAGTGAGAGGGTTTTTTTTCATCATTAACACAAAATAAAAACCTCTTTCAGTTTTTACACAGGTTTCATGGTTTGGGAGAAATGTCAAAAACATTATTGGCCTCAAGAGGATTGATGCACCTCTGGAGTGACCTTGGGAAAATCAAGATTTCACCTAGCTGGGATGTTCAAATTACTTGATAGATGATTTAAATGATATCTAGATAGAGAGAACTTTCCAATGAGCTATCATGAGCTCAATTTGGAGTTGAGGAAGACCTTCAAAGGTTGACTGCAACATCACTCTGCATTTAGGCATGCTCATTTTGCACATTTTGACCAGTCTTGGAAGATTTGACTTTTTATAGGGTGAATGAGCTCCAAATTGAAAAATTCAAGATTTTTTGGAAATTAGACTTGACAAGATTTCCAACGAGCTATCACACGCTCAATTTTGACATCACAAAGGCAGTAAAAACTTGCCTTGAAGTTGTCGTCGTGCATAGGAATAGTGGCACTACGCATCAGAGGGTCGGCGCTGCGCATTAAAGGAGCGTTGCGCATCAGACAATTTTTTCTAGTGTTAAATTACATAGGCACTGTGCATCAGGCAAGCACTACACATTGGGCTCAATGTGTTGTGCATTGGCCAGCGAATTTTCAAAATCACTCAAATTTATCCCAAACTCTCCCAAATGCTGCATTTCACTCCTACAAGTAAGCTTTCATCGATCTTGAGCTGAAATTAGTTTTCTTCATGTTTTTCTCATGAGTTTTAACTCTTAAAATAAAAACCCTAGCTTGCCTTCATATATTTTCACCTCATTGCAAAATTTTCACTTCATTACAAAACCAACATCCTTTGTCCCTTTTCCCAAACTTCATTGCCCTAAAACTACCCGTTAATTCCATTTTCCCTTTCTCTATTCCCCTAAGAAACTAATTCCCTTCATTAAGCCCTAAGTCCCTCATAATTCAAAACACTAGTTTCCTAAATCTTTCAATTCATTCCCCTCCTCCACTTCACATCTGCAAAATATTTTCATACTCATCTTCTTTGTCCCCACCCATTATCATTGTTCACCATACCATCATCACATTACATCATTAAGACAAGCATGGAAAGAAGCAGTGAATCATGTTTTGAAGAAGAAACACTTAGTGATAGCTCAAGGGAAATAAATGTGCCGCTGAGGAAACCTCACAAGGGTGTAAAAATCATTAGGGAGGAACCTATTAGCATGAGTGAACTCCTTGCTTGCCCTCTAGCCACCACATGATTCAGATATCAGTCCTGTTTTGAGTTTTGTGAAATGGTTGAGAGGGTCAAATATCACCATGAGTTAGCAAGGTAGTTTGTGATAAACTTGGATAACAATATGGTGCATCTTGCTGGGGTCAACTTCACTCTTTCACCCACTATCATTGCAGAGGCCACAGGAATTCCGGATGTAGGGGAAAAATGGAACAAAAGGCAAAAAGAAGGATGAAAAGCTCAACATTTTGGCTGATGTTACTATAGCCCAACAAAGTAACCCATGATGTAGCTTTGAGCCAAAATTGGGCAAATTTTGAAACAATTTTGTCATTTTCCAAATTTTGAAAATAGAAACATAGGAAATTTCAGCTGATGCATAGCGCCATCGGCGTTGCCCATTGAAATTGTGCATCTTCTTGACAAATGGTTGATAGATTTGGATTTAGCATCAAAAAATAAGGAAACCCAGAGAGTTTCATAAAATTTGGAGAAGATCTAGGTCACTTAAATGGCAAAAAACACCTAAAAAATGCCCTCTCTGCCACTTTTTGGACCCACAGGAACTAGCCTTGGGAGAAATGATTTTTGGAGGGGAAAATCAACTCCAAATCATATACTTGAAAGTGTTCAAGAAACTAGATAGGCAGAGCTTTCCAGCGAGCTATCGTGGGCCTAATTTGGTGAAGTGGAAGGCCTCCAAAATCAGCCTTGAAGCAGCGTTGCACATCAGGCTCAAGGCACTACGCATCAGGCAAAATTTTGCCAATTTTGCCTGAAAACTCAAAATTTCACCGAGTTTGACCATCAATTGAATTTTTCTGTTCTCCTTGGTAAATGTGTGATGGTAAATGATGTAATATGATGTAAATATGATGAAAAATGACTTGAGGGTGTAGATACATCAATTAAAGGTGGTTTGAGGTTGAATGAATTAGTTTCCATAGTTTTAGAGGTAAGCTGTTCCACTGCCTATTTTCTAGTTCCTAGTTTAGATATTGTTGAAACAACTCCTTGACTCACAGATTCAACCCCTGATGGCTAGCATAGGTGGTTTTATGCCTATATTATGTACTTTCTTACTCATTTGTAAAAGTTGGACTCTTGTGGATGCTTTGAGCTTTATTGTAAATGACTTCTGCAGTTTTGCAAGGAAATGAGCGAGGGTTTTGTAGCATTTTGTGGGATTCTTGTGGTAATGTGTCTTGGCATTGTTTCTTGCTTTGTTATTTAGTTTCTCTTGTGTGTATATGTGCCAACATCTATTTCTTACTTCATAACTAAATGAATCAAGATAAAGAGGTGGAATCCATTGATATTCAGTGCTCTGCCTTGAGGATACATTTAGTTTTTAATGTTTCCTATTGTTTGAAGAGGACTCATGAACTTTGCATGCCCTCTCGAACTCCTCACTGGTCTTAGACTTACCATCACACTCAATTCAAAGTGCCAAAACACCTACCTACCTCGCCCCACAGAACATCTTGCAAATCTGAGTTTATTTTACGGACCCAAAGATGCCTTCTTCATTTGATCCAGCAACCAACTATCAAAATCAAACAAAATCCTCTAACCTAATATATCTAGCCTAAAATCAACATTCATTTCATTCATTTCAAGCCCTAGTTTCCAATATTCTAATTGAGATTGACACAGGGAGAGCCCTCACCTGACTTGGTAGGGCTAGCTACTAGGGTAAGCATGGTTTGATGTTACCTTAGACTTGCCTTCCTTCAGCCTGAGGTAGATCTAGGCCCTAACATAGTGGCGACTCTACTAGGGAGCATAGTTTTATGTTCCTTAACAATTGTATCAAGTTCAGATATGATTGTTGATGGTGAACAATGATTGACACAACAACGCTGAAATCATTCACCGAGCGACTCCAAATCAGTTTCGAGATCAGATCCAAGGACTCCCCTGGAGGATGAACCTGACCAGCAGAGTCATGAAAGGACAATATGGAAATATCAGGTATTCAAGTTGGAATTTCATCCAAGACATTATGTTTTTCATTATAAATTATTTCTTCTCTTCTCCCGAGAATGTTAAGAAGGCTTTACAAAGTATATTATATTTGAGGAAAGATCCTAGATTTGCATTTGATTCTTGCCCTTTGAATATTGTGAATACAAAATGTTCACATGACTTTGATCTTGATCAAGACCCTTTTTCTGAATCTTGTGATGACCGTCTTCAAACTGAAGATCCTCAAGAGACGGAGATTGATTCTACACCTTCTGTACATCTCACTTCTAGTTCACGCATACCCATGGTCAGTGGGTCCACTATGACCAAGATCTGTCAACGCTAGGGTGGACCCCACCCGAAGGGGGTCACACCCCTTGGCCTATTTACTGACCTGACCCCAAGAGCTTTTGGGTTTCGACCCTGTGACCTCCCATTGGCAAGGCCCCGGTTTGACCGATTAAGCTAACCCTTGGGGCTTCTACACCTTCTGTACATATTCCTATACCTTGTAAAATTCCAGATAGATACAAGCCTCTAATTTTACCTCCTATATTGCATGCTTTCCCTAAAAATCATTACCTATATCTATCAAGATTTGATGGTGAATGTGACAACATCACTACTGAGAGACATGTACTAAATTTTAAGTCTTTTCATGACCTTTTTGAAGTTGACGAAGAGGATTCTAGTATTAGGATTTTTGCTCTTTATTTGCAAGGCAAAGTCAAGAGTTGGCTAAAAATCCTGCTTGATGCGAGCATTTCAAATTTCTAGCTATTCGTCAAAATTTTCCTCGACAGGTGGGTGATCAGACAAAACCCTTTCTTGATTATAGAAGACTGTAACCAGCTGAAAAGACAGCCAGGGGAGATAGTGCAATATTTTCTACCAGGTTTAACCAAGTCTATTTTTCAATGCCAGTTAATATAAGACCTCCTCCTGGATCCGCTCTGTTGCACTACCTGGATGCCTTTGATTTGGAAATGGAGTTTCAAGTGAGAGAAAGGAACCTTGCAACACTTGAAGAGATGTAGAACAGTGCAGTAGATGTAGAGGCTCATTTGTTGATCAGAAGGGAAAAGCTTAAAGAAGAAGAGATGGAGAGCATAGATCCAACGGAATTAACATCTTTAGAAGTAAGGCTTGACATTTTGGTAAGTGTAGTGGAAGAGATGATGCAAAAGATCACCACAAAGAATGAGTATGATGTTCAAGACCATGGCTCACTGGTTGAAGAAGAACAAGTGGTTGATCTAAAACATTTTATTTCTTATCCCAGTTGTCATAGATCCAATAATGATTGCTTTATAGATCACTTTGGAGAAGAGATATCTTTTGATATGACATGTATGCTTGATGATGTATTTTTTATTGACGATTTACCTAAGTTTCATCAGTATGATGATGATTATGTTCTCCAAATAGAAGCTAGTCTTGCAGATAAATCAACAATTGGTTTGTGGAAGGAGGAAGTCCACTTTAAGAAACTCGAATATAGTGATCAGCTGATGCATATCAGCTATGGAAGTGAGGAGGAAAATGCAACAAATTTTGAAGTAAGTGAAGGATCTTTGCCTTTTTGTTTTGCTAAGTTTCAGATCATCAGAGACAACTTTCATTCAATCAGAAATCAACCATCGATAAGTTTTGATCTAGACCATCTAGAGGGCAATGAGATCCTTGTTCAACACTTCTCGTATCTGGATTTGCAACCACCAAATGCCATTGATTGTCAAGTTGAAGATGATTGTCAAGTTGCAGATGAAGACTCAAAAGCTGGAACATATGATCAAATGATGCAAGATGATTTCGTACCATTCTATTTTGCATCATTTTAGTTTTTGAAGGGAAAATTGCATAGTATATCTTCAATAAAGGAGGAGCAGCCTATATAAAATCATGCCATCTCATTGGAACCAATCGAAAATGGGTTACAATAGTCTTTTCAAGATTTTCATGATCCAATAGTTGATGTGTTGGATGATGTCTGCAGTCAAAGTCCTCCATTAGCTAACTATGATATTGAAACAAGTATTGATACAAACTTGATTCGGTAGTCGGTTTCTTTGTCATTTTCAATAGGAGTCTCGTCAAAAAGCTTAAACGAAAGTTTGCATTCATGGTATGAGGAGGAGAAAATTATTCCATTAGGTGAGCTAAGTCCCAATGTGCATGAATTTCAAGATCCTTATGCAGTATTTTTGGAGTCGGATATAGAATCCATATTATTCAATGGATCTGCTTACAAGTTTTCATGGAAGTTGCCTTCCAATAGTTCTCTCTTGTTGTTCATAAGAAAGCGCTTACAGAGAATTCAAACAACAGTTAGAATACTTACTTGGTTGCATTGGTTGTTTCATTTCACATGATCAGGCGATGAATGGAAAAGTTAGAGTAGGTTTTATTGAATAAGCCCCATTTTGAGCATATTTTCTAGTTTTTCAGTTGTGTTTTAGTATTGAGTCAGTTTTGATTTAGTTTGTGTCTTTTATTCATCAGTTTTCAGTCATCCATTTCAGTTTGTGTTTTTGACTCATTGCCCAATGGATAAGGCTACTTAGTCTATAGTGTTCTTGGCACCTCCAAGGAGCTACCATCCCTAATGGAGCTAATGTTAGTGTCAGCCTTTGAAGCTTTCCATCAGTGATCAATCATGCTCTTACAAAGTGATTTCAGGGTATCAAAGTCAAATTTTTTCATTTCAGTGAGTCTTCAAGTAAAATTTGGTCACTAGGTATTAGGTCTAGTGTTATTTTCACTCCTTCCAAAGTTTTCCAAGTATTGGTCCATGTCACCATTCATCTTAGTGTACCATCATTCAAAGAGTTGTCATCATCATTTCAGGTTCCAATGGGTCATTTTACACCTTGTTTGTGCCTCAGTTGTACTTGGGTAAGCCTCATTTCCCTCTCCTAGGGTTTTGAAGGTAATTTTTCTTGGATGGTCAAATCATCAACAAAACTTGTATCTTGATGCTCATACAAATTCTCCTATCCTTAATATACCTTCTTAAATGGTTCCCATCACTCATATCGCTCAAATTTATCATTTTCCCACAAACCCTAATTTATTACTACAATTTGACAATTTGCTAGGCTAGGCCTGTGCTTTTCCATTTTGGACCTCTTCCCCTCACTTAATATTTGAAATTCCACTTTCCCCTGATTCCTAACATCCCTCCATACTTCCTAAAATTTTCTCAAGAATTTAGAAGCCCCTCATCCCCTTCATTTCCCTTCATTTCTACAAATCCCCTGTTCCAAATGTCAGGATAGGTTTTATTCAAATGATGATTCTGAGAAAGCGAAGTTGAATTTGACAAAAGTGAGAGAACTTTTTGTTCATAATTTGCCTGAGAAGAAAAATATCTTTCAGTTTTTAGACAATTTTCATGGTTTGGGAGAAATGTTGAAAACATCATTGGCATCAAGAGGATTGACGCACTTCTGGAGTGACTTTGGGAAAATCAAGATTTCACCTAGCTGGGATGTTCAAATGATTTGATTAATAATTTAAATAATATCTAGACAGAGAGATTTCCAATGAGCTATCATGAGCTCAATTTGGAGTTGAGGAAGACCTTTAAAGGTTGATTGCAACAACACTCTACATTTAGGCAGCCTCATTTTGCACATTTTGACCAGTCTTGGGAGATTTGACTTCTGATAGGGAAAATAAGCTCCAAATTGAAGAATTCAATATTTTTTAGAAATTATATTTGTCCAGCTTTCCAACAAGCTATCACATGTCTAATTTCAACATCGGGAAGGTAGTCAAAACTCGCCTTGAAGTTGCCATTGTGCATAGGAACAGTGGCACTGCGCATTAGAGGGTCAGTGCTGCACATCAAAGGAGTGCTATGCATCAGATAGTTTTTTCTACTGTTAAATTACACAGGCACTGAGCATCAGGTAGGCACTACGTATTGGGCTCAATGTGCTGTGCACTGGCCAAAGAGTTTTTAAAATCACTCAAATTTATCCCAAATTCTCCTAAATGCTGCATTTCACTCCTACAAGTAAGTTTTCATCGATCTTGAGCTGAAATTAGTCTTCTTCATGTTTTATTCATGAGTTTTTATTCTTAAAATCAAAACCCTAGCTTGCCTTCATACATTTTCACCTCATTGCAAAATTTTCACTTGATTAGAAAACTAACATCCTTTGTCCCTTTTTCCATACTTCATTGCCCTAAAACTACCCATTAATTCCATTTTCCCTTTCTCTATTCGCCTAAGAAATTAATTCCCTTCATTAAACCCTAAGTCTCTCATAAGTCAAAACACTAGTTTCCTAAATCTTTCCCTTCATTCCCCTACTCCACTTCACATCTGCCAAATCTTTTCATACTCATCTTCTTTGTCCCCACCCATTATCATTGTTCACCATACCATCATCACATTACATCATTAAGACAAGCATGGAAACAAGTAGTGAGTCAAATTTTGAAGAAGAAACACTTAGTGATAGCTCAAGGGAAAGAAATGTGCAACCCAAGAAACCTCACAAGGGTGGAAAAATCATTAGGGAGGAACCTATTAGCATGAGTGAACTCCTTGCTTGCCCTCTAGCCACCACATGCTTCAAATATCAATCATGTTTTGAGTTTTGTGAAATGGTTGAGAGGGTCAAATATCACCATGAGTTAGCAAGGTAGTTTGTGATAAACTTGGATAACAATATGGTGCATCTTGCTAGGGTCAACTTCACTTTTTCACCCACTATCATTGCAGAGGCCATAGGAATTCCTGATGTAGGGGAAAAATGGAACAAAAGGAAAGAAAGAAGAATGGAAACCTAAACATTTTGGCTAGTGTTACTTTAGCCCAAAAAAGTAACCCATGATGTAGCACTGAGCCAAAATTGGGAAAATTTTGAATTTTTTTTGTTATTTTCCAAATTTTGAAAATAGAAACACAGGAAATTCCAGTTGATGCGCGGTGCCAGTAGCACTGCGCATTGAATTGGTGCATCTTCTTGACAAATGGCTTATAGTTTTGGATTCATCATCAAAAAATAAGCAAACCCAAAAAGTTTCATAAAATTTGGAGGAGATCTGTGTCACCTAAAGGGCAAAAAACATCTAAAAAATGCCCCCTCTGCCACTTTTTGGATCCATGGGAACCAGTCTTGGGAGAAATGATTTTTGAAGGGGCAAATCAACTCTAAATCAGAAAATTCAAAGTGTTCCAGAAACTAAACAGGGATAGCTTTCAAACAAGCTATCTTGGGCTTGATTTGGTGAAGTGAAAGGCCTCCAAAATAAGCCTTGAAGTGGCACTGTGCATTAGGCTCAGGGCGCTGCACATTAGGGAAATTTTGGCCAATTTTGCCTGAAAACTCAAAATTTCACCCAATTTGACCATAACTTGACTTGTTCTATTATCCTTGGTAAATTTGTAATGGTAAATGATGTAATATGATGTAAATATGATGAGAAATGACTTGAGAGGGTAGATACATCAGTTAGAGGTGGTTTGAGGTTGAATGAATCAGTTTCCATAGTTTTAGAGGTAAGTTGTTCCACTGCCTATTTTCTAGTTCCTAGTTTAGATATTGTTGAAACAACTCCCTGACTCATGGATTCGACCCCTGATGGCTAGCATAGGTGGTTTGTTCCTTATATTATGTACTTTCTTAGTCATTTGTAAAGGTTGGACTCTTGTTGATGCTTTGAACTTTATTGTAAATGACTTCTGCAGTTTGGAAAGTAAATGAACCATGGTTTTGTAGCAATTTGTGGGATTCTTGTGGTAATGTGTCTTGGCATAATTTCTTCCTTTTTTATTTAGTCTCCCTTATATGTATATGTGCCAGCATTTATCTCTTTCTTCATAACTAAATGAATCAAGATAAATAGGTGGAATCCATTGATATTCAGTGCTCTACCTTGAGGATACATTTAATTTTTAAGGTTTTCTATTGGTTGAAGAGGACTCATGAACTTTGCATGCCCTCTCCAACTCCTAACTGGTCTTAGACTTACCAGCAAACTCAACTCAAAGTGACAAAACACCTACCTCCTCGCCCCATAGAACATCCTGCAAATCTGAGTTGATTTCTGGAACCCAAAGCTACCTTCTTCATTTGATCCAGCAACCAACCATCAAAATCAAACAAAATCCTTTGACCTAATATACCTAGCCTAAAATTAACATTCATTTAAGTCATCTCAAGCCCTAGTTGCCAATATTCTAATTGATATTGACAAGGAGAGCGCCCTCTCCTGACCTAGTAGGGATAGCTACTAGGTTAAGCATTGTTTGATGTTACCCTATACCTGCCTTCCTTTAGCCTGAGGTAGATCTAGGCCCTATGATAGTGGCGACTCTGCTGGGGAGTGTAGTTTTATGTTCCTCAGCAAATGTATCAAGTTCAGATCTGATTGTTGATGGTGAACAACGACCCGACACAACAAGGCTGAAATCATTCACCTGGTGACTCCAAATCAGTTTCAAGATCAAATCCAAGGACTCCACTGGATGATGAACCTGACCAGCAGAAACATGAAAGGACAATATGGAAATATCAGGTATTCAAGTTGCAATTTCATCCAAGACATTATGTTCTTTGTTATAAATTATTTCTTCTCTTTTCCTGAGAATGTTAAGAAGGCTTTACAAAGTATATTGTATTCGAGGAAAGGTCCTAGATATGCATTTGATTCTTTCGCTTTGAAGATTGTGAATACAAAATGTTTGCATGCCTTTGATCTTGATCAAGACCCTTCTTCAAAATCTTGTGATGACCGTCTTCAAACTGATGAGCCTCAAGAGAGCAAGGCTGATTCTACACCTTCTTTACATATTCCTATACCTTGTAAAATTCTAGATAGATACAAGCCTCTAATTTTACCTCCTATATCGCATGCTTTCCTTAAAAATCATTACCTATATCTATCAAGATTTGATGGTGAATGTGACAACATCACTATTGAGAGACATGTACTAAATTTTGAGTCTTTTCTTGACCTTTTTGAAGTTGATGAAGAGGATGTCAGTATTAGGCTTTTTGCTCTTTCTTTGCAAGGCAAAGTTAAGAGTTGGTTCAAAACCCTGCCTGATGTGAGCATTTCAGATTTCCAACAATTTGACAAAATTTTCCTCGACAGGTGGATGGTCAGACAAAACCCTTTCTTGATTATAGAAGACTATAACTAGCTGAAAAGACAATCAGGGGAGACAGTGCAATAGTTTTCTACCAAGTTTAACCAAGCCTATTTTTGATGCCGGTTAATATAAGACCTCCTCCTGGATCTGCTCTCTTGCACTACCCAGATGCCTTTGATCCAAAAATGGAGTTTCAGTTGAGAGAAAGGAACCTTGCAACACTTGAAGAGATGCAGAATAGTGCAGTAGATATAGAGGCTCATTTCTTGACTAGAAGGGAAAATTTGAAGGAAGAAGAGATGAAGAGAATAGATCCAGTGGAATCGACATCTTTAGAGGTAAAGATTGACATTTTGGTAAGTGCAGTGGAAGAGATGATGCAAAATATCACCACAAGGAATGAGTATGATGTTCAATACCATGGCTTGCTGATTGAAGAAGAACAAGTGGCTCATCCAAAACATTTTCTTTCTTATCCCAGTTGTCATAGATCTAGTAATGATTATTTTATAGATCATTTTGGAGAAGAGAGGTCTGTTGATATGACATGTATGCTTGATGATGTATATTTTACTAACGATTTGCCTAAGTTTGATCAATATGATGATGATTATGTTATCCAAACAAAAGCTAGTCTTGCAGATAAATCAGCAGCTGATTTGTGGAAGAAGGATGTCCACTTTAAGCAGCTCAAATACAGTGATCAACTGATGCATATCAGCTATGGAAGTGAGGAGGAAAATGCAGCAAATTTTGAAGTAAGTGAAGGATCTTTTCCTTTTTGTTTTGCTTCATTTCAGATCATCAGAGACAACTTTCATTCAATCAGGAATCAACCATCGATAAGTTTTGATCTGGACCATCTAGAGGGCAATGAGATCCTTGTTCAATACTTCTCGCATCTAGATTTGCAGCCACCAAATGCCATTGATTGTCAAGTTGCAGATGAAGACTCAGAAGCTAGAACATATGATCAAATGATGCAAGATGATTTTGTACCATTTTGTTTTGAACCATTTCAGTTTTTGAAGGGAAATATGCATAATATATCTTCAATAAAGGATGAGCAACCTATAGAAAATAATGCCATCTCATTGGAACCAATCGAAAATGGGTTGCAATAGTCTTTTCAAGTTTTTTATGATGCAATAGCTAATGTGTTGGATGATGTCTGCAGTCAAAGTCCTTCTCCACTAGCTAACTGTGATATTAAAACAAGTATTGATACAAACTTGATCTAGCAGCCAGTTTCTTTGTCATTTTTAGCAGGAGACTCATCACAAAGCTTAAACAAAAGTTTGCATTCATGGTATGAGGAGGAGAAAAGTAATCCATTGGATGAGCTAAGTCCCAGTGTGCATGAATTTCAAGATCCTTATGCAGTATTTTTGGAGTTGGATAGTGAATCCATATTATTTAATGGATATGTTTACAAGTTTTCATGGAAGTTGCCTTTCAATAGTTCTCTCTTGTTGTTCATAAGAAAGCACTTACGGAGCATTCAAAAAACTAGAATGCTTACTTGGTTGCATTGGTTGTTTCATTTCGCATGATCAGGTGATGAATTGAATAATTAGAGTAGGTTTTATTGAATAAGCTCCATTTTGAGCATAATTTCTAGTTTTTTAGTTGTGTTTTAGCATTGAGTCAGTTTCAAGTCAGTTTGTGTCTTTGAGTCATCAGTTTTCAGCCATCCATTTCAGTTTGTGTTTTTGAATCGCTGCCCAATGGATAAGGCTACTTGGTCTACCGTGTTCTTGGCACCTCCAAGGAGCTACCATCCCTAATGGAGCCAATGTTAGTTTTGGGCTTTGAAGCCTTCCATCAGTGATAAAAATTGCTCTTACAAAGTGATTTTAGGGTGTCAAAGTCAAATTTTGTCATTTCAGTGAGTCTTCAAATAAAATTTGGTCACTAGGTATTAGGTCTAGGGTTGTTTTCACTCTTTCCAAAGTTTTCCAAGTAGTGGTCCATGATTAAAAGAGTTGTCATCATCATTTCAAGTTCAAATGGGTCATTTTACACCTTTTTTGTGCTTCAGTTGTTCTTGGTAAGCCTCATTTCCTTCTCCTAGGGTTTTGAAGGTAATTTTTCTTCGATGGTCAAATCATCAACAAAACTTGTATCCTAATGCTCATACACCTTGCCCTATCCTTAATATACCTTCTTAAACACTTCCCATCACTCATATCCCTCAAGTTTATCATTTTCCCACAAATCTTAGTTTATTGCTACAATTTGACAATTTGCTAGGATAGGCTTGTGTTTTTACCTTTTGGATCCCTTATCCTCACTCAATATTTGAAATTATACTTTCCCTTGATTCCTAACATCCCTCCCTACTTCCTAAAATTTTCTCAAGAATTTATAAGCCCCTCATCCCCTTCTTTTCCCTTCATTTGTATAAATCCCCTGTTCCACATATCAAGATAGGTTTTATTCAAATGATGTTTCTGAGAAAGAGAAGATGAATTTGAAAAAAGTGAGAGAGGATTTTGTTAATAATTGACCCAAAAAGAAAAACCTCTTTCATTCTTTACATAGGTTTTATGGTTTTGGAGAAATGTCGAAAACATCATTGGATTTAGGAGGATTGATGCACTTTTGGAGTGACCTTGGGAAAATCAATATTTCACCTAGCTCAGATGTTCAAATGACTTGATTGATGATTTAATGATATCTAGATAGAGATATATTTCCAATTAGCTATCATGAGATCAATTTGGAGTTGAGGAAGACCTTTAAAAGTTAACTGCAACAACACTCTGCATTTAGGCAGCCTCATTTTGAACATTTTGACCAGTCTTGGGAGATTCCTTTTTTGATAGGGCGAATGAGCTCCAAATTGAAAAATTAAAGATGTTTTTGAAAGTATACTTGACATGCTTTCCAACGAGCTATCACATGCCCAATTTTGACATCAGGAAGTTAGTCAAAACTTGCCTTAAAGTTGGTGCCACACATAGGAACAACGACATTGTGCTTCAGAGGGTCGGTGTTGTGCATCAAAGGAGCACTGCGCCTCAGACAATTTTTGCTAGTGCTAAATTACACAGGCACTGCACATCAGGTAGGCGTTTCATATTGGGCTCAGTGCACTGTGCATTGGCCAGAGAGTTTTCAAAATCACTCAAATTTATCCCAAACTCTCCTAAATGCTGCATTTCACTCCTACAAGTAAGTTTTCATCAATCTTGAGCTAAAATTAGTCTTCTTCATATTTTATTCATTATTTTTGGCTTTTGTTCCATTTTTCCCTACATCCGGAATTCCTATGGCCTCTGCAATGATAGTGGGTGAAAGAGTGAAGTTGACCCAAACAAGATGCACCATATTGTTATCCAAGTTTATCACAAACTACCTTGCTAACTCATGGTGATATTTGACCCTCTCAACCATTTCACCAAACTCAAAACAAGACTGATATCTGAAGCATGTAGTGGCTAGAGGGCAAGCAAGGAGTTCACTCATGCTAATAGGTTCCTCCCTAATGATTTTTCCACCCTTGTGAGGTTTCCTAGGCTACACATTTCTTTCCCTTGAGCTATCACTAAGTGTTTCTTCTTCAAAACTTGATTCATTGCTTCCTTCCATGCTTGTCTTAATGATGTAATGTGATGATGGTATGGTGAACAATGATAATGGGTGGGGACAAAGAAGATGAGTATGAAAAGATTTTGTAGATGTGAAGTGGAGTAGGGGAATGAAGGGAAAGATTTAGGAAACTAGGGTTTTGACTTACGAGACACTGAGGGTTTAATGAAGGGAATTAGTTTCTTAGGGGAATAGAGAAAGGGAAAATGGAATTAATGGGTAGTTCTAGGGAAATGAAGTTTGGGAAAAGGGACAAAGGATGTTGGTTTTGTAATGAAGTGAAAATTTTGCAATGAGGTGAAAATGTATGAAGGCAAGCTAGGGTTTTTATTTTAAAAAGCAAAACTCATGAATAAAATATGAAGAAGACTAATTTTAGCTCAAGATTGATGAAAACTTACTTGTAGGAGTGAAATGCAGCATTTAGGAGAGTTTGGGATAAATTTGAG
>Ga0181464_1000038_pt2 | contig 17541 bp, 15 predicted proteins | sample InSIn2gowninarea_FD_119074 | JGI IMG/M metagenome (GOLD analysis project Ga0181464, IMG submission 119074) | Clean room microbial communities from NASA Spacecraft Assembly Facility at Jet Propulsion Laboratory, Pasadena, California, USA -... ...
CGATCCTGATTTAGGAATAGCGCAGGATAACTAAATATAAAAAACTTCTATCGGCGGCAGTAGACCAGTAACAATCCGGGAATGTCACACAACAACTGCTACCTCAAGTGCAGGCAACATTGCTTCAGAGCAAGTTACTATATTACGGGAATCATCCTCTGGTCGTCGTGTTAAGCAAATCGCCAGCAAGCCCAAAAGTCTGGCTGTTACAGTACCCAGAGACTCAGGTGATGGGGAGAGAAGTCAAGCACAGAGGCACTATAGAGAGAAAGGGGGGAAAACATCCTTGGTGGAATGTCCCCAGCCTAGAAAAGAGGAAGCGGACCCCCTTTGCCAGTAGCATGGAGTTGAGTTTTTGAAGGACGAACCCTAGATCAAGGTCAACCCCTAGAAATGATGCCAAATTGAATAAGAATAAAAGAAGTAAGCAGAAAAAGATCGCAATTTTGACCAACATTAGAAAACTTTTTTGAATCATATAAGCATTCTTATAGAGTGGAGTCCGGCTTACTACACTCAACTCAGTTCGCATGGACCTTATCACATTCGTTTCCCTTTTGTTTCGGCCGGGAAACTTGCCTTTTGCTTTTATGGGGATGCAGTATTTCATTCCGGGTTAAGCTCCAAATATTCGCTCGCTCCTTGTTGGCGGAGCGGCATACCAGAAAAATCAATCAAGGAAAAATCGAACTTCCATAGCTGTGTTAGCTAGGCTACCCGCCTGATCATTTTTCCCATGTCGTTTCCGGGTCAGCTCTTTCCTATCTCATGTTGCTATTTTAGCTGTCATTGCCGTTACGTTACATATTTTATTTTCTTTGCCCCGGGCAAGGGAAAGGCGGAAAGGTTGGTTCTTTGATGACCCTTGGCATAGTTAAGATTGAACGAAGAGGGGAGTTGCGGGCCTACGGAGACTTTCTTCTAATCCCAATGAAGAAGGAAAGAACTGATACTGATATAACATTAATCCATGCATTGACCGAGTTAGACTAATCCGACGGATGAATGCCCTGATCAGCTCCTTACCTCGACTGGCACAGGACGGGCCAATAGAGATGGCAGGCTCATCTCACTTATTGTGTGCTTTGTTGGAATAGACTGACATCAAGGGAAAGTGCACTTTATCTCGATTCCTCTCTTTCTACAACTCTTTCTTTCCAACCCACTGCTCAGCCCCCTCCAAACTATGGCATCAAGGTCGGAAACCCCAAGGGTCGGGCCTCAACCGATCTACTGATAAGGTAAGGGGAAAGACAACTGAATAAATAGGTCTATCCTATAAAGACGGGCTAGAGTAAACGCCAAGCGCTGGCCCATTAGTGGGTTCAATTCCTGCTTGCCTTTCATTTTCAATTGTTAGAGTAGTCTCGATCCTATTGAACATAAGCTATATCACAGGGAGTAAGTAGATCATGATCGGAGGGGACGACCGGAGAAAGATAAGTCAAGGAGGACCCGAAGAGGAAGGAAGAGCGGTCCGTCCTAAACGAAGAGCGGTAGCTGAGAGCGAAATGAACTGATTTGGCCGGAGGGGGCCACGGGATTAGACTCTCGATGTATTATTACATTTCTAGCGGGAGGAGAGTAGCCCCGAAAGAAGTCGGTCCTAGCGAAAACACATAATACAGCTTATGGCCGAGAGTGTCATGAAAGAAAGGTCAGTCTGCACAGGCGGGACGTGACATTAATAGACAGGTCAAACTGTGGAATCGTCTGATTTTCACTCGGATGACGTAATTCAATTTGATTTATATCAGTGTGCAGCAGCCCCTATGACAGAATTGAACATCAGATATATCACATCCATAAAAAGATTAAAAACAGTCGGTTATGAGAGCTTCGGCGAGACTGTTAACGATGTGAAGGTCATAGCCGAAATCCGAATATTTAATAGACATGAGCCTTCCCGGTACAGTTGCGAGTCAGAAGTGAAAGCCGGTCCTTACAAAAAGGCTTCTTCGGATGAGCGAACTTAACACCTTCCTAATGTTAACCCTTCCATAAAGTTTCCTCGGGCAAACCGTCGGGGTCATCCTACCGAGACTATTGACCATGTAGGAGCCTTCTTGTCATATGAAGAAACTTATAGACTCAAGCGGCCATCGCAGGCCAAGCGAGCCACGCGGTCAGATTGCGATCTTATGAATTACAGGTCGAAAACACTCTTTTGCCCCAACTATTCAAAAAACAAGACTGTGATTTGCTTTTCGTTCTATCTTGCAGAATGAACCGCTACTAACAGAGGGATGACCTTGAGCCCAATCTCCAGGGAAGGCAAACCTTCATTACTGTATTTGATCACCAAAGGCGGACTCTTATGTATGTAAAAAGAATTCATTTACTTGTATTCTAAGAATAATAAGCCAGTACTCCTACCTGGAGGAAAAAGAGCGGATAAGCAGCAGCGGATATATAATCGGTTGCGGTTGCCCCTCTTCTCTTTAGTCGGATAGGAACTCAAAACTAGCAACTGGAAGTCGGGATAACCGGGGTTGCCACTGAATCGAAGAAAATGCAGGTGCGAAAGAAGGACCGAGACTCTGACCTTGAGGAAGATCAGCGGACTAGTAGGGTACAAAAGTCAGTCTCTAACAAAATCCGTTGGCGAAATCTATCCTTTTGAGTCTCCTCACTTTCATGTCCCAATCTAAGAAATTCTTAAGTGCGCTCATAGCAAATCTTTTCTTATGTTCCCCCTCTTTCTTTTTCTATTGATGATAAGTAGGGTTTCCCTCACTAGATTAAACTACTGAGCGATGCCCGCAAACCCATCTCTAGGGAAGGAGAAACGGCCTCCCTTATCGAGATAGCAGGGACTTGAAGGGATGCTGCTTGGGGACAATACAAAAATGGAGACTGAGCAGAAAGAGCTTCCAGACCTTTTAAACGTTTTGAATGACTCTCGAATTGCACCTTTTCGACGTAGGTGCGACGAATCTTTCAACTTTGGGACGACTCCCTGACCTTTGCTTGGGTTGGCCCATTCCTACTGACTTTGACCTGACACCTTCCTGTGACTTGACACCTTAACCAGTCCTCCTGTCTTGAATGGAGGGAAGCGGTTTAAGAATTCCTTATGAAAGTGACCAGCCAAGCAAGGAAGGTTCACCCAAGAAATAAAAGTCCATCCCAGCTGTCAAAAGATCTACGTGCGGATAAGGGACGAAGAATGCTTTAAATCCCGGTTATTCCTCTCCAAAGAAATCCCCGTATTCTATTCCTCAAGTCCCACATCGGCTTGATGCCATCTTCATGAAGGAGAATGCCCCAAAAGCGTCTGCTAAGATTAACTGTACAAAATCGGATGCTGTCAAATTTGCCTTAGTGCAGTTACTCTCTTTACTTTCTCTCAGTGAAGTTCCTAAATAGGAATATTTTTTAAAAAAGCTCTCGATTCAAAAGTCATTTCTCGAGTAAGATGAATGTGTAGCTTCTTCTCAAGCAGTAGTACCGGCAACTAAAACAGTCTTCTATCCAACACCGGTTACTTCTATAAGACAAGAGCTCCTAATGGAACAATTACCTATTCTATCTGATTCACTGCCAATACCCAGAAAATCTGGTATTCAGATTCAATTGCGACAAGAGCACGTTCGAGAGCAGGGGGCAGAAAGACCTTCTACTTCTATTGCATCAACAGCTGATTCAATTGCTATCAGTTCTAAGCCTTAGTCATCTATTCGATCAATGCAGCCTTACGACTGTTCTTTAATCCATTATTTTATTTGCCGCCTAGGAAGGAAGAGCTAATCTTTCTACTCTACCAGTTTTATGAAATATCAAGTTACCTGCTAATTCATCTGCACAGCGCTTATTCACCATCAGGAAAGACCGGAAATCCAGTAAGAAGGGTCAGGTAAGAGGCAACTAACATGCTAACAGCAGCCTATTATGATTCACGTGGCAAAGAGCCTGTTCTCTTAGTCCCACAGCTCCTTACAGAACACTTGCTACCGTGGCCTAAATGCTACGCACCTTCTACGAGGATATCCGGGAACGTGCTACTTTATAGGGGACAAAGGGTTGGCTTTTTCGCTCCTCTTTTTAAGAAGTAGCAGCTACTGTGATCATATCTGCTCAAGCAAGCCTGTCCCAAGCCGGCCAAGCAGTTGCTTTGAATCGGATGTGAGGGATGGAATTACTTATATAAAGAGATCTTGCCCTCGGTCTTTCTGCCGGAAAGAAGCAAGCGAAAGAAAGGGCTTTCAAGCTTCAGTTAGAAAGTGATGAATAGGTTCTTTGCCAGTGAATCTGTCTTAAGCATAGTGCACGAATGAACTGGGTAGCATTCCATCTTTCTAAAGCAGGTAAGGGGGTGAACGAATCGGCTCTTCTTTCTTAGTTTAACTCGTCTGTGTGATAATAATAATCAAAGCATTCTTCTTAGGATAGCAAGAAATCGGTCAGTTAAGAGATGGTAGCAGTTCCTCGGTCGCAAGCCGGTACGTATACTTTATAATAAGACCCTTCCTAGTAACGGTAGATTTGTATACCGCTTCAGCTTCGAGCTTGGTGTCCTAGTTGAAAGCCTTCCCGTCCCCTTCTATCTCACCCTCTGCCCCCCTTCTTCCTGATCCGAATGAATTGGCGAAGCTTAAGGCCCTTGATATTACTGGTAGTCTACAAAGCCCTTGCTTATGTGGACGCTTCTTGCTTCTGATGCTTCTGCTCTAGCCTTACCTAAAATGGGTAGAAGAGAGAGAGGCCTCAAGCCCTTGATCCATCATTGGAGTTAACCAGGAGCACCCCTCTACTAAAGATAGAGTGTTGGCCCTAGTCTTCCAAGCAAAGCTATACTCTTTTGCGACTCCAGCTAGCTAAAGAAAAGGCAATTCCACTCGGATATTCGATAAGCCGAGTACAGTCGAGAGAAAGACAGCCCTCGTGGTGGGGCTTTGGCTTTGTAGACCGTGCAATGAGCAGACAGAAGTACGAAATAAGGAAGGTCAGGAATTACACTCTTTTCTATAGCCGGGGGCTAGGTTTCTTAAACTTTTCTTTTGATGGTTGCTAAAGCGCGCTTTAAGATCCGTTGTCGAAGGTCAAAGTCTTCTTGCTTGAGAAGAATGCCCAGAGGGAGTGTCCTATCCTTAGGCAGGAATTCTAATCATTGATCGAACTGAAACTGCTAATACTCAATTTATCAATTACAGTTTGCATGACACACCATGTGTAGCTAAAGGAGCGATGTAAGAATGACTATCTTGCTGGTCTGTGTACACTCCCTAGAGATGAGTCAGCTAGCTGTAAACAAAGATGAGTTAGGAGCTACTCAGTTACACTGACTGCAAGAAACAGCATTGAGTCTGCTTCCAGAGGGAATGTCGGAGAATCGTCTTCTTCTTCTCTTTCCTTGTTGCGGCCGTTTCTTACCCTTCCTTTGGCTGGGCAGTGCGCTATGTCGGTCTTTGGTCAGTACGGTAAGCCAGGAAGGCGAGTAGTCGTAGGTGCGCTTGAGTGAGTGTGCCTGGTAGGAAGAGAAGGTCTGCTGGCGGTTCCGGTGGTGAGGGAGTAGGTTCGGTTGCCCTTCTTTCATTATAGTAGTCAAGAGTGGTTTTTTTTTTACACAGATAGTAAGCCGAAGGCTAATATCTGAGGGTAAGCCTTTAGTGCGTAGGTGCGGAAGTGTGCCAGTGCGCAAAGCCGTAGTCCTTCTTGTTGTTGGCGATGGCTTGTTAGGTGCGGTGCGTTGGCTCTGGTTCTCTTTCTGGGAAACGAGGGTATTAGCATCTCGCTGCTGCTATTGATCAAATAACTTGCTTGTTCTTGGTTGGTTCATTGCTTCCCATTCTTTTTTTTTCTGATCTACGCCCACTCTGAAGCTACGCATCAGCTGATCGTTCCGCCCACCCTCGGAATCACAAGAAATAAGTGTTGGAGTGACGGGTTCGGTTTCCTCTGTAGCCAGTTCCAATTCATATTAGTCGAAAGAGTTCCACATCTATGGCTATGCCCGGATCTAACTCTCTCTCTCTTTCCGGCTTAGCTTAGTGAAGAGAGGGGCCTTTCTTACCTAAAGATCATTTCCCTTTCGACGGGTATGAGCTTCTAGGAGCCCTGCCTCCAACATCGCTTATTCTGCCTTGCCTCTCTTCTATGCTAAGTTTCTTTCTTCTTCAATCGATTCATAAGACAGACGTCCTCTTTGAAATAGGAAAAGACATTTTTAAGGAAAACATCTGCAGATCGGAGTCGTTCAACAGTCAAGTAAGAAAGTCAAGCTTTCCATCAGTCAAGCAGCAAAGACAGATGGGGGTTCAATAGCTGCTGATTCTCAACCTCCCCCAGGGAAGTCAGTAAGGTACCCAGGGGTCGAAATTTTCGGCTGGGAGTACTCTTGGTTGCCAAAAGAGTCGCCATCTATCTTCTCTGTGCGCTCTTTATGGATTTTTTCGTTCCTCCTTTTACAGCCTTTGCTGTTTGGGGGGTGGAAGGGGTGCCGCCGGGTTTCAGTCCTATTGAAATCCCTCCTTCAGAGGTCAACCAAGATGAGCTCTGGGCCTTTGTGAATGAGCAGCCCGGGATGGAGGCCGCTCCGGAAATGGAACCGGAAGCAGCGGGAGCGGAGAAATCCTCGGGTTCCTCTTTTATCAAAGGCCCACTGGATTGGACCAGTCCGCCACGGGAGCGGGTGGTCGCCGATGTATTTTCATTGGGCGGAGAGCACGACGCCCAAGCATCATCATCTCATATGATGGCTGACGATCAGGAGGAGCGTGCAGTGCTTAAAGCGGAGATCGAGCACAGCGTTGAAAAAGCCCTTAGGGCATACTGTAATCGACCCAGCGTTGCAAAACGCTTCCCCATCCATTCCCCCACATTAGACTTTTCGTCTTTGGCGAAGCACCTGGTCCACGAAGAACTAGACGTGGACTTGGCGTCCATTGAAGAATTACGTGGACTTCAAGGCCACGTCCAAAGTATACAAAGAATAAAAGGGATCTTTGATGAGCTTTTGGAGTCGCTGAATGAAAAAAAAGAATGACTACAGAATCATCGGTCTACTCTACCTCAATTCACCATTTCGAACCTTATACAGAAGGTTTTTCCGTACCAGCGTACCGCCCAGAAGGGCACGAGAGAAGAGCGGATCCAATACCAAGACGCCCAGAACTATCACTTTTTTATATATGCTATTTATTGCAGAAGCGCCCCAAGCGGAAGAACCGTGCCCGGCCTTTCGAACGAACCTAGCGGTCGGGTCTTAAGAAGATAAATCATAGACCGGGTTAAACTATAACAAGCCAAAAGAGCAGAGGAAGGCGCTAGCAGAGGCGGAAGAATAAATCTGTCAATAAAGGCGACAACCTGCACGGGAGTGACGCTGGAAACCACAGAAGCGGTGGATACCAGCAACAGCGCCAGATGCCCGCAACCAAGGAAGAGCGGAGCATGCTCCAAGTGCGGCCAGGCCCCTTGCTTTTTTTCTTCTTCTTGTGTTTTAACAATATGCAGAGAAGACATCAGGTTTGGTCTTAGAACGCCATGCTAACACCATGCTTAGCAAACCATGCTAGGGCCAATCTTCAAACTGCCATGGGTGCGGTCACGGCCTCAAAGCCGGAGAAGAGGGAGTCTGGTTGTCAATTACCACCCGATACCCGACCGAGGAGAGCTGGAAAGAGAGGAATTCCTCCTATTCGTTTGCTTAGCCAAATTACAATTCTTCCGCTTCCGAGGAACCTAGCTATTTTGATTTGTCTTATCCTTCGTTCCTAGCTTTGTCGGGTCCCATTTTCTCTGATCTGAGTGACGTACGATTGGTACGTCCGTTCTGTTAAAGCCCGCCCTTGCGGAAAGAAGAGAATTTGTCGTATGCGATGTCGATTTACCAAAATAGAGTTCGCATTTATACCATCATCCACAAGCGCAGCCTCTACCCATCGCTCCACTTGAAATTGGCACTCCAGAATAGAGAGAAATTCAGCGAGCCTGTCAAGCCTGCTTTCCCCGATGGAAGCCCACAGAAGGGCCAAAACACAACAAGCCTACCCATCATCAAAGCAAGCCCAAGCCCATGCAAGTTCCTATTTGTCAACTGTAACTGGCGGGAACTGGGTCCTCCTCCAAGAAAGCATTGGCATCTCCTCCATGCACATGCAGGTCCTCAAGAACAACAAGGTCATCATGTTCGACCGCACCGATTTCGGCTTCTCCAACCTCTCTCTCCCCGCCGGCAAGTGCCGCTACAACGACGAGTACGTCAAACCCAAAGATTGCACCGCCCACTCCGTCCTCTACGACATCGCTTCCAACTCCTTCCGCCCGCCCTCTTTTCATCCTCACCAACACCTGGTGCTCCTCCGGCTCCCTCGACCCCAACGGCACTCTCATCCAAACCGGCGGTGACAGAAAAGGTGAACGCGTGATTCGCACTTTCACCCCCTGTGATGACGATTCTTGCGATTGGGTTGAGCTCTCTAGCCCTCTCAAGAACCGGAGATGGTATGCGAGCAACCAAATTATCCCCGATGGCCGAATCATCATCGTCGGTGGAAGAAGGCTCTTCACCTATGAATTCTACCCCAAGAATCCTCAGAAGAGAGACAACATAAACCTCCCTTTCTTGGTGCAAACCAGAGACCCATTTGAAGAAAACAATCTATATCCGTTCGTGCGCCTCTTTGTTACCCTATCTATGGTAATCTCTTCATCTTCGCCAACAACCGATCAATCTTGTTTGATTATTCAAGAAACAGAGTCATCAAGGAGTACCCTGTTATGCCCGGTGGTGATAAAAGAAGCTACCCATGTACTGGATCTTCAGTTTTACTCCCTCTCCGGTTAACCGGAGTGGCCAATGCCACTGATTCACCGGTGACGGAGGTGTGCATTTGCGGTGGCGCGCCGCCTGGTGCGTATCTCAAGGCCAACAAGGAGCACATTTTCTTGGAAGCGTCAAGAACCTGTAGAAGGTTGAGAGTATCCGACCCGGAACCCGAATAGGTCATGGAGTTCCCCGCTCCTCGGGTGATGAAAGATATGCTGCTGTTACCCCCCGGCGACATCATTCTGATCAACGGCGCCACCTATGGAAGCGCGGGTTGGGACGAGGCAAGAAACCCGGCTTACAACCCGGTTCTTTACCTACCCGACGAGGATCCGACCGGGGGATTCGTGGCGCTCAACCCGAGCCAGATTCCCAGAATGTACCACTCCACAGCAGCGCTCTTGCCAGATGGCAGAGTGTTAGTGGGCGGGAGCAACCCGTACCAAACGTACAACTTCACATCAGAAGTGATGGTGGTTGAGAGTTTACTTCTAACAGCTTTAATGAGTATTGTGTGCATCATGGAATTCAACCAAAATGTAAAGGTCATAGTCTCGTCCTATTCTGCGCAATAACTAAAATAGATGTATATCGGAGAAATAGGACGGGTATCCTCGTTTTTAGTTAGTTATGTGGAATCACAGCCATCAACAGCTGTGTCGTATTGCCAGCATTGGCTCACTTTACGTCATTCCATCGATGAACCCTGCATCTATATGTACATAGATGAATACTCGCCTGCAAGGTTCTTTCAAGCGGTTAGAAAGATAATTACATATTTAAATATCTACGTTGACTGCCTTGAGTACGGGCCATCCCGCTGTGGGTCCTACGATTGAATGCCGAATCCCCATAAGCAAGAATTCGTATTAATTATTGATCGTCGATCGCTTTCCGCGAAGAGGAAGACCTTGTAGCTAAGGGAATTGCTGGTGATAAACTAAATATCTTCTTAATAAATAGAAGTGTGCCTCCGAAGAGACTCTTTCTTACGTCGAACTTCTTCTGGAGCCGGGACATTTCTGTCTGCGATCGTGCCTATAGCCGGGCAGTTCCTGAGCTTCTATATCCGCCCGAGCATGTGAGTCTATCTAAGCTGGTAACAAATAAGTAAATAGGCGTTGTTTGGGTCTGTCTCTCAAAGTCTGGTATTGGTTTTTTTAGTCTATACATGGATGGCTTTCCTTGTACTGGCAGTTGGTCTCAGTTGCCCAGAACCAAAGGGTTGGTTCTAAGAGTGCAGTCTATGTGAGTTAGGGGTAGCCCTCTAAAAGCAGGTTTCCTTTCTGGAGAATCTGTCCGCAAGCGTGCTTTGTGCTTTCCTTATCCTTTCTTTTAGGAATTCCCTTCCCCCCGGAGGTTCAAGATTGGGTTGGTTAACCTTCCTCCCCTAGGGGTTTAGTTTGTTCAAATCACTAAGCGTGATCCCTTAAGGTGACTGGTAGGTTAGCTCTTGAAGTGAGTTTGCTTCCCCTGCCCGGCATTCCATACTTTTTGAAGTAATGGTCTAAGTGCCTCCCTCCCCTACAGGATCTATGGGATCGAGAGACCGAGGGCGCTCTTATAAAGGCATAACTCGAGTCATTCCTCTTTTAGTAGATCCAGATCGAGTATATGTACAAAAGAATAGCTCCTCGCCCTCTAGGTGAGTAGCTTCTTCTCTTTGCTTGGCTGGTGGTTAACTAAGTGGTCTTTCGCTTTGCCTTTCGTATAGTGTGAAATCCTGATCCCAGTTCTTCCCCTCTATCTATTAGTAGGAGCTCTGCCCCGTCTGCGTCTGGAGGACGAGCTGCTAGCCCCCGAGCAAAGCAATAGAAGAAGAGGGGCTTCCCTAGTCCAATATGTGATGTGAGTAATAAAAACCTCTGGAGCTAGTGGGATAAGGGTCATCTCCCGGGTAGGGTAGGAATGCTCTTATAGTAACAACCTATCTTATTCAACAACTTATTTTGTACAAAAATAGGTGGTAATATAATAGGTTGTTCATCCTTTTTACTATCTGCTATAGGCAGTCATTGGTGCATTTCCTTTGTAGGACTGCCCCTCTAGTAGCTGCACATTTCGTGCAATAAATAGAAGTAGTTCTTTGGGGCCCATACACTAGGTTGTTTTTGGTCGGATAAAGGCTCCCTCCCCGAGGGAAATAAGACTAGAGGCGCTAGTCTATTACTAAATCAGTTCTTGAATAAGATGTCCTCCTACTAAGAGCGATGCCTTGGGACCAGTAGCCAGGGAAGGGCAAGCTGCTGCAGCTAGAGTCTCTTGTCTTAACGTCCGCGTCTCCTCATCTATGAGAGGGAAGACATTGAAGAAGCTAAAAGCTAACAGCTGCTACGTCTTATCATCTGAGCTAGCGTCTGATGCCTCTCACTCATAAGATTGCTCTCTTACAAAGAACCTCAATAGGAAAGAGCGGCTAGCTAAGACGGTGCAGACGTTATCCTTTCAGTAACATCTTCTTACGTCTGCTTGTTAACGTCTGCTGCTTCAGATAGGGACAGAGCATAGACTCAGAATAGCAAATGTAGGGGCTTTTTGCGCTATGAATCTCGGGGTTAACGGGCTTCTAGTCCTAAATAAACCAAAGCCCAACTAGGTTGTTGCTCGGGGACCAGTTGCACCCCATCTTTGTAGCAACCGATTAAGTAGAGAAGTGTTAGTGTCATAGAAGGGGTTGTGATCCAAGCCGATCCCGCCAGTCTTTCATTCCTTGCTAAAGGAAAGAGTCGTCGCATCCACGTCGAAAAGGGGCAAGGCAAGAGGCAGTCGAAAGGAAAGCGGCAGGCCAAAGGAAGGACTCCTGGTTTTGTTTGTTGCCGTCGTCTCTCAGATGCTAAGAGGATAAGCTGCAGGGGATGATGCAGCTGATGCTATCGGTTGCAGTTGCTCTTTCTTGCTACTTGCCTGTCGGGTTATAGCCAGGTTTAAGAATTCCTAGGTTTCGAGAAGGCAGAGTGAATAAGCGTAATACCTTCCCTCGTCTTTTAGCTCTTAAGGTTGGCTGCTTTCCCGGCCCTAGATTCAAGACTAGGAATGAGATAAGGGCCTACCTTTCCGAGCCGAGTATCCCGATGTTTTGGGAAGCACGGATAGAAAAGAATGAATGGGGTTGCTCTTGTTCTTGTCTGTTGAGGTTAGGAAGCTAGGTCTATCTAATTGGTAGTCGTAGAGCGGGCAAGGGTACTTTCTGGAGCAAGCTACCTGAGGCAAGTAGCTAGTCTCCTGAATGAAGCAAGCCAAGATCAATGGAGGGGCATCCAGTCAAGTACCCACAGTCCGATTACCAATCATGGATGAGCCTCCTCTACGGATGCAAAGAACTCCTGCACCTTATTTCATGAATGGGCAATCCGAGAGGCCTCGAAAGCGATTCGCTTATGAATCTCCTATTGAAGAGTTTTACTATGATCGCTCTGTGGTCCCCATGGAGAAGCCTCTCGGAAAGATGGAGATTGAGGCAATGATACAAGCTGCAGTAGAGCAGACCAATACGGGAGGAAACTGAGATTCAAGGATTTTGCCGACATCCAGATGTAGCTCTGCCGGAAGGGTTCAAGATACCGAAGTTTAGTAAATACAATGGGGTCGGCGACCCATATCATCACTTGCTGTCCTTCTGTGGGGATTGCCGAGGCCTTGATTCCCAGTCTGGGTTATTTATCCACCTTTACCAGAAGTCATTAGAAGGGGAAGCACTCAAGTGGAACTCATCTCTCCCCCTTGATGCTCTACGTAGTTTTGACGATGTGATTGACGGATTCACCGGCCAGTAGTTGCACTAGGTGGAGCATCCCCCAATCTCTGTGATCTGGTGAATGAAAAAATGCAGCCCGGTTTTGAATTCATAACCTTTGTTAACCGATGGAGGAATTTAGCAGCTAAAGCAAAATGGAACATAAAAGAGGAAGATGCAGTACAAATGGTTATCGATAACCAGCATGGGCCCATCAAGGAAGCGATGGTGCTAAGAGATTTCCGAACATTCCCTCAACTGTTTGAACGAGCTGCCCGCATGCAGAGGAGTATAAAAGACGGGTCTATCACTTTCCTCAGGAACTGTTCTAATGGGGGAGAGGGCAAGCCGAAGAATACCCTAAGAACCCAGCAGCCTACTCAAGAGGTTACCATCACTCCGGATCAAATTAATGCGGTTCAAGCACAGCAGAATGCACAGAGACAACAGAGCACCCGGAATCAGCAAGCCATCCAGGGGGCCGGGGCCGTCCCCCAACCCACTCAAAAACCTCCTACCCAATCGCAACCGCAAAACCCAGCGCAAGCCCCGCCCAGACCCGCTTATAACAACGCTGCGCCTCCGGCCAATTATGATCCTCAGTAGCAACAAGGTGCTCCCAAGCGACCCTAGGGACCCAATAGAGCTCACTACCCGCCATTACCCCTATCCATTCCTACCCTATTCTCCATCCTTCTGGCCTCGGAAAGACCCGAGCCTTCCGGTTTTTTGCTATATAAAAGCTTTCCAGCCAAGCCGAGATGCTCGCCTCGATGCGGTAGATAAGTGGGTAGGTTCGCGATAGGAGGACTGGCCCTTTACTTGCATGGGATAGCGAAGCCGCTCCAATCCACTAGCAAAAACCAAATTCTTAGACTCAACTAAAATGTTGTAGCATTGATTGAGCGAAGCCGCTCTGCAATAGTGAAGGAGCGGCTTGTCTGTCTCATATGGCAGGCAATTCACTTTTTGCTGTCTACTTTAGAAGCTCCTTTTTGCATGCGCTCTACTGTATCTGCCGCAGGTCTTATCAGCTTATGTACTAAGCGAAGCCGCCTTCGGCCCTGAGCTCTCATCAAAGCCGCCCTCGCCCCAATCTCTAAAGGGGCTTAAGCACTCCGCTCGTATAAGCCCCTTTAGAGATTGGGGCGAGCCATGAGCTTACTTCGAGTATTTATGACTCTGGTGGCAACACGTGACAGGCGAATGACATGATTCTCGAGGAGTTACACGACGGCCATGTGATGATGCATCAAATAGATGCAAGGGTTGATGACTCAGTAGGTCCTTGTATGGACTGATTTCGTTCCCCATTGGGGGAGCTTTAGAGGGAATAGGGGTGGACATCTATATGGGCTCATGTGATTCGAAGCCAACCACTATGTATTGCAAGAAACTCCTATGTGTAGCTATGTATACCTAATGAAAGCCTTAAAGAGCCTCTTAACACTTACCTGCCTAAACCAAGCAAGATTCCAGAATCAATCCATTACCAGCAAGATACGGCTCAGCCAAAAAACGTGAGCGCCCGCGCGAGCTGCAATCAAACTAAAGCGCGTTAGCTAGGCCGTTTTCAATAAGGGGCGCGTTAGCGCTTTACTAATAACATAGAAAGGGCTTTTCTCGCTTGTTTAGTAAAGTCAAGCTTTGGCTTCGTTCCACTTCCTTAACGGACCTACGGACTAGCTAAGGTTTACTTACATAGTTGTTCTTTCTATTCGCAATTTCAAGTTAAAGCTAGCGTTTTCAGCTTGCTGTTTGCTTTGGTCGAGTCACTTTCTTCCTTCGCTTTTGAATGAAATCAGCAGTAAGAGTAAGTAAGTGTTCTCTTTCTTTCCTCTGCTTATTCCGTCCAACGAATCGGCTTTCCGCTCGACCAAATAGTAAAATGTCCGGTTAGGATATGTGGGAAAGAAGCTCCTAGCATATTTCAGGATGACTTTCGTTTCATATGCCAGTCTTGCAAGATCCGAATAGGATTGAAAGGCTATGAATGTCAAATGGTCCCATAAGCGCTTTCACCCGCCCCCGAATAAGCAGTAAGGCGTGGGCGCGTTGGAACGATCCCGCTTTGAAAGCTCAACCTCGGGGGAATCCGTTTCGCCGGTCCAGTGACTTGGCATACAAAGGCGAGTAGGGTTCTCCTCTATGTGGTGCACTCCCGCTTCTTCATACCCGGAATAAGTTTGAGCTGCTCCAAAGGGACAGCTTTTTGCTGCCGGATGAAGGTCTTACGTCGGCTAAGAAGCCAATGGTCCAACAGTTCCCACCAGCCAGGGAGGAATGAGAGAATCCTAGTCCGACTCTTAACTCGTTTCCGATGTATTATCCTATGCGGATTTAGCTGATTTCACTTGCCTTTTTGATTGACTTTGTGCTGCGAGGTTGCCAATCACGACTTTCTGTGCATCTTCAGTTAGCCCTCATGCATAATAGAGGTAGCCCCCTCATTTTGCCTATGAATCCTACCGTTCATTCTGAAACTACCGATCACTAGCCCCGAGAACTCAAAGGTGCGTAGCTTGTTCCACAATTAAACGGTTCTGCAGGTATCCCCTCACCTAATACCCGCTACTCAGGGTTGAAAGTAGCACAATCGGTCCATGAGAGCGAACTAACAACACGAGGTGGTTCACCTGCTCGTTAGAGGGGGTTCAGCTACTGACCGATAGGTCGGGGGCTTAGCGACTGGCTTGTTTAAGCCAGGGGAGAAGCGAAGGAAAGAGCTCGAGTAAGTGTAGCCGCACTCCCCTTCTTGACATGAATTACTTTACTTATTGTATGCACGATACTGCAAAAAATGGTTTAACGGTGGAAGGGGAAACTCCGAATCCTCCATCGAAGTGAGTCCTGCTCCAAGGTCTTCGATACGCTTTGAGAGCAGTAAAAGCCTATCTCTAACTCTAAAAGGGCTTATGCACTCCACTTTCCACAAGGTGTAAAAGAAAGGACCAAGCTAGATTATCGAAAGGAGACAGCAAGCGGGCTGGGACCGAAGCTCGCTATGCCGCATTTTGGAATGCACGGGAAAGTTCAACATAGGTGAGAAAGTCTTGAAAAAGATTCTTTCCGGACGTGAGCCTCACCCAAGAGGGAAACTCCATTTTGTGCTCGCTCTCTTCTGTCATGCATCATGGCTGGGTGAGTTAGCCCATTGCGAATTAACCTCCGTGCTTCCAATCTGGTTATGCACTTTTTGGTCTGATTCGATAGGGCAGGGCTTTGGATGAGGCCCTTACTTAAAAGGGCGGAAGCCCCAACTGATCCACCATCTCCGTGGACGCTATGTTATCCGAACTCCCAGCATCAATGATCATCTTTGCACTGGCCAATTCCGACATAGATTCGGAATACATCCTTCCGTCTCCTCCTCCTTTCTGCTGACGTTGGCTCATGTTGCCGCACAATCTAACGACAGCGAAACTGTCTCCTCTCCTAAGCTTCAGAACCCCCGCTATGTTTCCGACTTGAACTTACCTTTAGAGCTTCCCGGGCTCTAGGCTCCACAACGTTCACTCTTCCATCTTCAGCTGGTCTATTCTGCACTCCCCCAGCAGCATTCGTGCGTCTGAACATTGGGATAGTAACGATCAAAATGCCCCACTCCTCCACATTCATAACAGTTACCGGATCTCCTCTGCGGAGCCTTTTCTTATCTCCTTTGCAGCAAGCTCTGCCGGCCTCGCGCTCCAAACTGATGGCGTCACGACGTTCTCCTTGACGCCGCCCCGGCGCTCTCCCCCTTTAAGAAGTTTGTAAAAAGGCTCACGTTTTTTGGCTTCCTATTCCTATAAAGCAAACAACCCCCCCTTGGTTGTGGCAACTTTCTACTCTTCCTGAGCTGTCTTGCCGTATCTAAAATGGCTTCGAGCATCTGGCTTCACCAACTGCTGCCTGCTCTCTCCTTCTTCGGCACTTCCCAGTCCACAACAGACCTGATCTTCTCTTGATCCATCTGAATCACACCCTTGCGGATCCAATGGCCGAGAAAGAGCATTTTCGTCTGAGCACCGTTTCGCGTACAGCTTCTTTTCCTGCTACACCCGGAACACTGTACTCAGGGTTCCAAACCTCTTCCTGACGGAAAGACCACTATTGAGGGAAATTCAGACTCACTCTTGGTATCGATTCTGAGAAGACTTTTGCCCCACTGGCAAAGGTTACTTTTGTAGGGCTCTGATTGCAGTTGCCACGGTGAGAAAGTAGCCTTCGTTCCAGTGAGATGTGGGGAATGCTTTTCTGAGTTGAAAACCACATTAGGAGGTTTACATGCCACCTTCGCCAGGGCGATCAGTTTCTTCACATCTAGTTAGTCGACTCAGGAAGGCGTTGTATGGACTAAAACGAGCAAACTCCGGCTCGAAAGCAAGATTGACAGCGGACTCGTAGCGTGGCCATAGACAGAAGATGTTGCAGAAAGGCTTCAACGACTACATTTTGACCAAACTTCGTCCCGGTTTTGAAATCAACCTTTAGGTTGAAAAAGGATTGTCGGATCACCTCTCAGAAAGGGAGGGACAAAGAAGCACCATCCATCCAACGGGCAGGGTAGAGTCTCAGACGGAGGCCCGCCATCCGCTAGCATTGTGGTTTGGAATCGATTCTTTATCAATGGCCCACCCTTTCTTTGAACCTTGTCGATGATCGAACTTAAAGATATAAACTGAGTGCCATTTGATGAGTAACTGAGAACAAGGGAGAGGGATATGAAAAGAATGAAGTAATGAAAGAGGAAGTCATTGCTAGTAGTAACGACTTGTCACGATCCATTGGTTCATATAGAATCCATGTCCTAGGTGTATCAAAAAACATTCTTTTCGCTAAGCGTATATAATAAAATAGAGTGAAAGGGTCCACCCCGAAACCAAGGGGGTACTAACTAACAGCTGAGTCCTCTCCGAACCGCAGGAGATAGTTGCCCATCATACGGCTCACCAACTTCACTTGCCTCTATGGGGGGCTCGCTCCGGGCAGGTTCGGATCACTTACAATACACGGCTCTACGAAGGAAGGGGTGGACCCTTTCACTCTATTTTAT
>Ga0181464_1000447_pt1 | contig 17529 bp, 12 predicted proteins | sample InSIn2gowninarea_FD_119074 | JGI IMG/M metagenome (GOLD analysis project Ga0181464, IMG submission 119074) | Clean room microbial communities from NASA Spacecraft Assembly Facility at Jet Propulsion Laboratory, Pasadena, California, USA -... ...
GCTCCCTCAACCTACTCTGCCAGCCTTACAACAAAATCCCCAGTCTAATTTGAGACCGCAACTCCCAGCCCAACCCAACCCTAATCCAAATAACAGACTGGTCCAATCTCTTCAAATCATAGAATCAGTGCTGTATTTTGAAGTGCAGAGAGCCTAATTTCATCCAACTCATTGATCTGCTATAGTCGATTAATCTGTGCCTCGCTTAGATCTAAGCCAATTTCCTATGTTGTTCGTAATGTTTGGATTTCGAATTCTATGGGAAAAATGGGTTGTTTTCTAAACACCAATTGATAAGGTGAGTAACCAGTGGTGCTTCTCCATTTCGTTTTATAGGCCCAAAGTGCTTCAGGTAGTCTGGCAGCCCAATCACGCCGATGTGACGCAATGGTTTTTGTTAGGATTGATTCTATTACCTTATTGCTTCTTTCTACTTGTCCATTCACCTGTGGGTGGTATGGAGTAGTGATTTTATGCTGGACGTGATAATTGTTGAGTGTTGCAGCTAATCTATTCCTAGTAAATTTTGGTCCTCCGTCTGTAATTATTTCCCTTGGAAGGCCATAACATACAAATAGATGGAACAGGAACTGTATGACAGAGTCCTCTGTGGCTCTTGGCAATGCTTCTGCTTCAACCCATTTGGTGACATATTCTGTTGCCACCAAGATATATGTTTTTTTATTTGATGATGGGTTAATGGGTCCAACGAAATCAAGAGCGCATCGCTCAAATGGTTCAATGACTAACTGTGGTTTCAGAGGCATCTCGTCAGATTGACCAGGACGTCCTGCTCGCTGGTAGCTGTCACAGGCTTGGAAAAATTTCTTTGCATCTCTAAAAATCATGGGCCAATAATATTCTGTCTGTAGTACTTTATGTCCTGTTCTACGTTCAGCGAAGTGTCCACCACATGGTCCATCATGACAGGCTTTTAGGATGTCAAAGACTTCATCTTCCCAAACACATCTCCTGATATGCATGTTTGCCCCTATGTGAAACAAATAGCCCCCAATCCACGAGAATCGAGTACTCTTCTGAACAATCTGTTTGCGTTCATTAGGGGTTAGGTGCTTTGGTAGTTTTCCTACTGTGAGGTAATTGGCAACATCAGCATACCAGGGTGTTTGAACGACAACAACAAATAGATGTTCGTCCAGAAATTGATCTTCAACTGCTGCTGCATCGATTGGCTTTGGCATTCTTGAGAGAAAATCGGCTATAGGGTTTTCTTTGCCAGGCTGATCCTTGATTGTGATATCGAATTCCTGCAATAAAATCAACCATCTAGTTATTCTGGCATTTGTGACAGGCTTATTTGCTAAATATTTTATGGCAGAATGATCTGTATACAAGATAACAGGATATCCTATAATATAATGTCTAAACTTATTGACAGCATGTATTACAGCTAGGAATTCTTTTTCAGTAACAGTGTAATTTAATTCAGCAGGGGATAATTTTTTGCTGATGTAATAGATAGCATATGGTTTTTTATCCTCTTCCTGCCCAACGACTACGCCAATGGCTGTATCTGAGGCATCAGATGATATCTGGAATGGTAAATCCCAGTTTGGTCCTCGAAGGTCTGGGGCTGTGGATACGAGCTTCTTTAAATCCTTGAAAGCACGCTCACATTTTTATGTCTAAAGAAAATCAACGTTACTAGTTAGTGCATATAAAGGTGTAGCAATGTCCAAATAATGTTCTATAAATCATCTATAATAACCAAAAAATCCGAGAAAGCTGCGTACCTCTGTTTGAGTAGTAGGAGTGGGAATAAGCGAAAGTATTTGGATTTTGGCCGGGTCTACCTGAATGTCGGCTGCTGAAATATAGTGTCCTAGGATAAGTTCTTCAGTCATCATCATGTAACATTTTTCGTGGCTTAAGCAAAGCCTGGTAGCGATGAAACATTGTAGGACTTTTTCTAGGGTGTCTAGTGCTGGATCAAAATCATCTCCATATGGTGTAAAGTCATCCATGTATACTTCAAGTCCATCATTTATTAAATCTGCAAAAATGCTAAGGATAGCCCTTTGGAATGTGGTAGGAGCATTACATAAGCCAAAAGGTAGAACTCGATAAGCAAATGTTCCCCAAGGACAAGTAAAAGTAGTTTTGTCTTGGTCTTCAGGGGCAATCTGAATTTGATTGTATCCACTGAAGCCATCCAGGAAAGGAAAGAATTTCTTTCCTGCTAAAGTATCTAATACTTAGTCTATGAATGGGAGAGGAAAGTGGTCTTTTTGTGTTGCTTTGTTTAGTTCCCTGTAATCCACACAGATTCTCCATTTCCCATTCTTTTTTGGTACCACCACAAGCGGAGAGACCCATTTACTATCAGAGATAGGATAGATAAAGTTGACATCTAAAAGTTTTTGAAGTTCAGCTTTTACCACATCTTTTAGATGAGGATTAAGTCTCCTCTACGGTTGATGAATAGGTCTGACATCTTTTTCTATATGAATGTGGTGTGTACATAATTGGGGATCAATTCCTTTCATATCAGGGTAATCCCATGCGAATGCTTCTTGATATTTTCTTAACAAATGGATGAGCTTCGTTTCTTGTTCAGGTGTGAGGTTGGCATTAATATGTAAGGTTTTTCCTGGTTCAATTTCCACAATTTTACTATTTGCAACGAAAGTAGCAGGTATTGTTTGATCATGCGTATCTTTCAATGGATCTTCTTCTAATTCATTATCAAATGCTGCTTCTATCATGTGACACTGTGTGCAGGATCCGGATTTAGTTTGACTAATGAAGTTATTAATGGCATCATCTTTTGTTTGATCTTTAAAATCAAGTGCCTCTTGTATAGTTAATGGAGATCTAATGTTATCAGTAAGGTATGATACAAGGTGCTTGTTAGTTTTAATTATTGTGACACTTGGCTGCGCTGGAGGATATAGAACTAAATTCTTGATATTTGGTCCTTTGGTTATGGTCATATTTCCTTGCCGACAACCAATGTAAGCATCGGCAGTGGCAAGCCAAGGTCTACCTAGGATTAGCGGGTGTCCATCAAGTCGGGTTTTTGGATTAATTATCAGGAAATCGGTTGGATATTCCCAGGAATCTACGGAGACCATGACATCATGTAAAGTACCTTCCGGTCTAAACACAGATCGGTTAGCCAATTCTAACAAAGTAGAAGTGGGTTCTATAGATGTAATGCCGAGATTTTGGCAAGTAGTGGTTGTTAAAATATTAATTGCGGCTCCTAGATCCACTAAGGCATTAGACAGGGTCTGACTATAAATTTGAATAGTTACAATTGGATTTCCTGGGTCTTCATATTTAATAGGTGTTTCTTTCCCTGATAGTAAATCAGATAAAGTGCCGACTACTTGGACTCTTGGATTATTTGTTATATTCCTCCTTGGTTTCTTTATGCACAATTCTTTGATAGTTTTTGCGTATATAGGAATGTCTTGAATGGCTTGGAGGAATGGAATTTTTATGTACAGATTTTGTAATTCTCCCAGAATGTCAAAGTCAGGGTACTATAAAGGTAGAGGTATGACTAATAATTCTAGGAATGGAGGATAAGATGTGGTTGCTTGATTATGAGTCTGCTGCCTATTCACATCCTCTTGTTGCAAGAGATGTTCTCTTGGTAACTGATCTTCAATATGAACTGTTTTATCTCCCTCAGTTTCAATAATACGTCTAGATCGTAACTGAAGATCATTGCACTCCCTCAGGTCGGGTCCTATTTATGGTGATTCTATGATTTGAAGAGATTGGACCAGTCTGTTATTTGGATTAGGGTTGGGTTGGGCTGGGAGTTGCGGTCTCAAATTAGACTGGGGATTTTGTTGTAAGGCTGGCAGAGTAGGTTGAGGGAGCAGAATAGTTCCTACTGGCTGGTGCATCGGTCTTTGCCAGTTTGTCTACCAGGCTGAACTTTGTGAAGTAGGGGGACTCCATTGTGGAGGATATGGCCAATATGGTGGAGTGTAAGGGAAATTCGGCCAACCAGATTGGCTTGCCTGATTCAGCCACGGGTTTGAAGAAGGAAACGACTGTGGTGACCAGTTTGAAAATGAGGATTGGGATTGACTTTGCCACATACTATATTGTTGAGCATTATATTGTGGAGGCTGAAAAGAAGAAGTTGAGTCTGGAAACATACCAGATTGTCTCGGCTACCACTGGCGGTGCTGGTTGATCAAGTACACTGATTTTGGTTCTTCTTCCGCTTCCTTATATACCGCTTTCAATCTAGGAAGTGAGGGGCAGCTCTCCATAAGGTGATCTTTTGTACAGATGGCGCATGTTTGGACTGTATCTAGTGGACATTCCTTTTGACTATGCTTTTTCCTGCATCGGGGACAGAAGATCGCCAAATTTTGTTCTGCCTCCATCTGCTTCTGTTTAGCCTACATAATATCAAGTTGTGTAGTTAGTGTCCCCAGAATATCAGTTTTAAAATTTTCCAATAAATTTCCAATTTCTACATGTATTACTCCTTCTGTTGATATTTTGTTATCCCTTACAAACTGATCATGTTCTACCAATCTTACTCTTGTGCTGCCTCTCGAACTCCTGATACATAAATCAATAATGTCAAAAAAAAATTCTTGATAAATATCCCCTTTTCCCATGATGTTTAATGTTTCAATGCATTGTCCCTTCATGCCCCTTATCAATGCAGTTTTTAACACATTATCAGGTAAAGGTAGTGATGCATAAGGAGATCTTTGTAGATTGTACTGAAAATGTTCCACATACTCCTCTAATGTTTCATTCGATTTGGCTGTCATTTGGAATATTTCGTCCTTTAATTCTCTAGACCTACAATAATCCTGATATTTTTTTAAGAAAGCTTCTTTCATTTGATCCCAATTGTTTATGACCCCACCACCTAGTCCCATAAACCGTTTTAAAGCAGCCCCTTTTAATGTAGAGGGAAATAATTTCAATTTCTGGGGATTGGTGGTGTAATCATATCCCCTGCACAACACAACAAATTCGAATAAAAATGCATCCGTATCTTCTGATGTGAGACCGTGAAATGTAGGGATATGTTAAAGAGGGATTGCTTTCATGGGCGCATTTGCTGCAGAATACACTATAGGGTATTGTAATGTAGAGGCTTGAGTGTTTGGCTGGTTCTGAGCCATAGGATCGAATATATGCCAATAACCTTCTGGGATATCTAGGAGGGTATTCCTAGGTTGAGAGGGAATGGCTTTGACAGGGATAGTTTTAATAGCACTTCCTTTATGTGGGATAATGAGAATACCTGATGTCTGAGGAGATTGAGTTCCTTCAACAATGATTTTTATAGCGCTCCCCTTATCTGGGCTATTTAATGGTTGATTTGTTCCAATAGGAGATCTTGGTTCCTTGGTTTCCCCTCTTTCTCCTTCTCCTTCACAAAGGTTACTGAAATTCCCTTCCTGCAATAGTTCTGGAGTACAATTTTCAATTTCTTGAAAGTCCTGCTCTTCAGTTTGACTATGCACCTCAGCAAAGGCTACAGATGGTGATCCTATGGCTTGAAGGGAACTAGTAGGCTGTTTAGAAATGATTTTCCTGGGGCCTACTGATGGCTGAGATTCTGTTTTCTTATAGATTTCATCTATGAAGGTCGTTCGGCCAAGGGTCACCATCCCCTTAGCTTTTTCAGGTTTGGGCGGAGGTTTGATATTCTTTTCTGGTTTTTCTACTTAGTCATGCACTCAAATGAACTACTAAATTCTATTCAAACAAAGCAACAACAAATCTGTTAGGAAAGCAGATAGTGGAGAAGGGCTTTTACATGCTCCATACGTAGGTTCTTACCTTCCGTTTTTAAGATCCAACTCTTCCCTAGCAGGTTCGTACACTACTCTGAAAAAGACAAATGGCTACACTCTTTCCCCGGCAATGACGCCAAAATGTGAAGCTATAAAAAGCGTCTCTTTCACCTCTAATTACCTCACATTAATATGTCAATCCGGGAGTGTTTTGTTATTTCCAAGAGTGTCTCAGTCTGAGGCTATCACTTGTCAGAGTAATGCTAGTAGTACAGCATTCAAAAACACAAGAGTAAATGGATGTTGGTCTAAGTTACTTCAAAAGAGTAAATCACACATTCAGAAAACTAGGCAACTTATCAGTCAAGGGTTCAGCAGCGATAACCCATCCCTTTGGAAATTGATGGAAAGGAAATTAGAGCATGGACCACGGGTCTGGGAGCTAGACAGTAAATGTCGAGGCTCACTACAGCCTTAGATCGTCTCTCACACCAAAACAACAAATGCTAGCAAATGGAATGGCAGATAGAAAAATGGAACAGCAAATAAGAAATCGAACAGCAAATTTGGAATGGAACAACAATTCTAAAATGGAACAGCAATTCTAAAATGGAACAGCAATTCAGACATGGAACATCAATTTTAAAATGGAACAACAATTCTGAAATGGAACATCAACTAAACAACTAAGTCTCGTGAGTAGTAATCAAACTTAATCTACTAACTCAAATGCATTCATCGTAATCAAACAACAATCTTTCACTCTTAAGGCAAATCAAGCAGCACACACTAGTAGAACAACACTAATTACTGATAAGTTATGGAACAGCGCTTGGAACTCATATATGCACACAACATGCTTTGAACAGTAATCTGGTCTAGCATCAATCTTAATTAGAAAGAGTACGACTGCGTTTCGAAATAGAACAACATTACTTCTGAATCCAACAATCGTAAAGAACACAACTTTCAGATGAGTTCTATAACATGAATGTATAGCTCAAAAGCTCTGTAACAAAATAGTGACAATATTCAGTTACTACTAATAATATCCAATCAACTCTGAAAGGATCAGTAATATAATGCAGAGTCAATATAATAGTTATGTCTGTAAAAACCTTAATGAATTAATCTTAACAGAGCATGTGATGTAAACTTATAAAGCATATCAGATTACCAAATAACGACGATAAGCAAATCACGCAGAAATCAAATCGTAGTAATACAGAAGCAAGTTTCCTCCGAGGTTGGGCCCTTAGCTTCCAAGGGTACACCTCTTTAGGTTAATCCAGACACAGAGATAAGATAATAACCAAGTTTGTATTAATGCATGAAACAAGAGTACAATGAACCAGTTCTTATCGAGACTCGACAATCAAAGTTTTGATCTTTAACAGAAATTACATAAAAGCATGATCCCCCAAAGCTAACAATTATGTCCCTTTATATAAAGGTGACGGCGGAGATGTCTAAGTAACAAGATAGATAAAGCAGCGATCCCTCTGGATCAAGGATCCTGATGGATTTGCCAAAACCGTTAATTCTTAATCATCTCTTTTCTCCTGCACAGAGCTGATGTCTTCTCCTCCTTTTCAGGCCAATTTGCTTTGATCTGCTTAGCCTTGTTTGCACTCGGTCTCCCGTCAAAGGGACAACAATTACCTTGCCCTTTTCTTTTTCTTTAGAACAACAATTCCTCGTTTTCACCCTTTCCTGCATGGGAGAATGACAATGATTAGCGGTTAAGTCTTGCATATTAATATCACATGTTTTGTTATAATTATTTATTGTTTTCCAAGTTCATGATGTAAAAAGGTTTACAAGTTCTACTGAAAAGCCACTGAAGTGATCATCAAAAACATACCTTTTTAGTACTCCACACACGTTCGTGAAGGGTTTTCAGCTTGATGCATAATCCTTGCACTCCAATTAAATGATCTCTTTCATACACTCCTAATCCAAATCCTACACATAAACACAACCAAACAGAAATGACAAGTGATCTTCCGTAGAAGATCATCATTTCAAAACATGTAGAAATCACACATATAAATTACTACAAAACTGATATAAGGGGAAGGAATATAGATTTTTATTAACCTTATAAATTGAAGTACATCAATATACCTTCAAAAAATAATATCCTCTCCTCCAACATGTAGTATGGTCTCCTCTCCAAATACAATAAATATCTCATGCTATAGTTTGGGTATTGTCCCCCCTTTTCCCCCTTTCCTATTGGTGAGAATATATAGGCTCATTCTATCCTATAGCAAAATGTATATAGACACCTAAGGGATTGAGTTAGGAAACTTCTACAATAATGGACCCCTATCCAACTCACAAACAAGTGGGTCAAGTTGATCTCCTTGGGAATGACAAACTTTAGAAACCTTTTTCACAATTATGAGTTTTTTGTCAATTATATCAATTCTGAAATAATTATTATCTCATGATTATAATTTTTTGGAAAGCAATTATGATAAATAACTCAATCATGTAATTAAACCCTTTTATCATGGGATAAATCTCACATAAGTAAAAGAAAAGTTGAAAAGGGATGCATTTTAGCCAAACAAGTGAGGTAACTGGATATTGGGTTTCTCTCACTATAGTGAAGTGGAAAATAGGGTTATAACAAAGGTGAACCCTAAGAACATGAAAAGTCTAGTTGGAATTTTAACTGAATAGACATTAGACGATTTTAGTACTACAAGCGATGAGTCAATTATGATGACTAAATGATGGATATCATGTGAAATAGCATTGGATAATAGCTTGACCACTGCACTATACTAAACGATTTTGTTGGTAGAACGAATGATATAAATCCCTTGTAGAATCACTAGCTCACTATTTGGAGAAAATATAGGCTACCCCATGGAGGATAGATTCTGAATACTATAACTACAACCATCAAACATAACCAACATAAGGTTTAAGGGATGCCGACATGTGCAAACCAAACATAAATGGGATAAAAACAAAATGTAGGAAACTCTAAAGAGACACACTCAACATAGTTATATATAGTATGTACATAGTGTACTATGCAAAAAAAATCAAGCATAGTATTTCTCAATGTACAACCCATTTATAGGTTGCACCATTGGAACTCCATCAAAATCAACAAGCTCATAGGCCCCTTTTTGAAGAACACACTTATCAATATATGGACCTAGCCACATAGGTTGGAACCTCCCTTTTCCTAATTTATTAAATTGTTGGTCATACAACAAGACAAGGTCTCCTTCCATGAACAAACAAGGCTTTACACTCTTGTCATATTGCACCTTGATTCATTTCTACAGGATTCATTATCTGTGGAGGCATCTCGTCGAGTCTCATCTAAATGTGTCAGTTGTCAGAGACGTTCCTCTTTTATGGAAGTGGCAATAATAAGTTCTAGAACCAATTTGAGTGATGAAATCTCACAGTCAATTGGAAGGATTTCTTCCCAACCATAAACCAACAAGAAATATGTAAATCAGGTAGTAGTCCTAATAGAGTTTTGGTATGCCCACAAGGAAGCATAAAGAATCAAATTACAATCTGATCAGTGGATCCCTATCATACGTTGAAGCATCATTTTAATAACTTTATTAATAGCCTCAACTTGCCCATTAGACCTAGGGCAATAGGGAGTGAAGCTTTCATGGGAGAAGCCCAACTTTCTAGTTAATTCAGACATCATGTGATTGTGAAAGTGTTTCCCATGGTCCGTAACTATAGCTTGCGGAACACCAAACCGTGTGATGACAATACTAGAGAAAAAATATGTCACCTTTTCACTAGTATTCTTAAATGTAGGCATCGCCTCGACCTATTTAGTGAAGTAATCTACCACTACGATGAGATAGCCATGCCCCCCGACTAAGTGAGGGTTACATTTCATGAAATCTATACCCCATTTTGCAAAAGTACATATGGCGATAACATGATTCAAAGGAGTGGGAAGAGCATGGGTCTTGCAATCATAAATCTGGCATGCATGACACTTTTGGACAACAAAAATGAAAACATGAAATATGATGGGCCAAAAGTAACCATCATGTAGGATCTTCTTTACGGTGGCATAACTAGACAAATCACTACCACATGCACTTGAGTGGAATTCATTGAGGACTTTCTCAGCATACTCATGTGTGAGGAACATCTGGAAAACTATATTGATACCACAACAACGAAGGGTGTCACTAATGATGATGTAATTCTTGGCCTAGTATTGAATACATCATTGTTCAGAGTGAGAGGTATCAAACCCAAAATTTTAGGTTTGGAGATATATAAGAATGTCTCCATATCATGGGTCGAATGGAAAGATAAAAAACAACGACTCATCTAGAATGGAATTTTTAGATGTTGTTTTAGAATTCATAGTGGGAAAGTCACATATTAGCTTAGCAAAAACTAAGGATTTCTTTGACTTGATGAATTCCAAATCAAAATCCTATAGGATGATGTTCCATTTGGAGTATTTTCCCCCCAGGAATTAGTGTGACAAAATATATGTCATAGGCTTGCAATCTAAAACAACTATAGTTTTCTGGAGTAGTATATAATGGTAGAATCTTTGGATGGTTTGAAAGACTGCCAAAGATAACTTTTCTACGTGGGTATACTTGATTTCGGTATCGTTAATATTATGTCTTAAATAATATATCATATTTTCAGTCCCTACATCGTCTTCCTAGACTAATACCATTTCTCTGGTAGTAAATGCAGCAACGAGATACAAGAAACAATCACACTAGTAATTAGGGGGATAGAATAGAGATGCTTGAGCCAATAAATCTTTGAAGGCATCGAATGAATGTTGAGCAACATTTTCTTAATGGAAGGGGTCCCCTTTCTTAAGCAAGCAAGTGAATCCTTTGGTCAACTAAATGTAATTAGGTACAAACCTCCACTAAAAGTTAGTGTTCCCTCAGGGTCGTTGAAGTTGAACGAGGGAAGAAGGCACAGGAAAACCAATGTTCACCTGAACTTTTAAGGGATCGATACAAGTTCCATGTTTTGAAATAATAATAAAAACAAGAATTTGAACATAAGTAATGCAAACACACATTTGTGAGGTTTATGTCAAATATTATAATTTCTACATCATAAGAAGATTGCCCTAATATGCATCAGGTCATCAACCTGATGTTTATATTGAGTAGGGAGATCATCCAAATAAGGTTACATGATCTATTTGATGTCGTGGAAGGCGTAATCCGTCTCCCTATGAAACGTAGCCCCAACATTCTTTAAGCTAAAAGGGATTTTCTGGTAAGAAAATGTACCCAAGGGACAGATAAATGCAGTTTTAGGTTGATTCGTTAGGAGAATGTTGATTTGATTAGAGATGGAGAAACCATCCATAAACAAATATATCTCACAATTGGCACAATCATCAACAATCTGGTTGATGAACAAGGTCAGGTAATTTTCCTTCAGACAAGCATGATTTATGTCCTGATAGTCCATGCATACACAAGTTGTCCCTTATTTCTTCATGACAGGAACAATATTTGACACCCAATCAGTCAAAGGAACTGGGTAGATGAAACCAACATGTTGAATTTTTAAAACTTCAACTTTAATCATGGAAGGCTTCTTCACATGGATAGGACAGAGGTGCTATTGGATGGGTTTAGCATTAGGATAAATCATAATCTCATGCACTACTATATTTGGATTCATACTTGGCATTTCCTCATAATACCAGGCTAAGACATGTCAAAACTACTGGAATAGGGCTTTATAGATCTTAATCTCATCTAGAGAGAAAAACACATTGATGTGTAGATTCTTGAAAATATCTAGTTTAACTAAGATATCGAGAGGTATCATATTTTCAATATTTGAAAGGTTATCTTCATGATCAAATTAATGAATGGAAACAAAACTTGTAGGAAAATCAATGATATTGGGTTGATATAGGTCACTGAGATTATCCTCAATAGAATCCAGTAAGGAGGAACAATGGTGATGATCATCCCATGACACACGGTCTAGCATCATGATCTCCATGATGCCCTCATCAGTAGGGAACATGCGAGAGAAAATATCATAGGATTTTCCATAATCCAATGAGCGACCAATCCAATTAATCAATTAAGGGAGATTAGAACAAGTCGCACAAGCTAAATAGATCACTTGGTAATCAAGCTCGATGGGGTTAAGCAACATTCGGTCACCAAACATATGGATGTTAGGTTCATCTAGTACAACCCAAGGATTACTTATAATGGTAGAAGATGATACCATATTGATATAGGCAATCGAAGGAGAGTTGTCAAGAATCGAAGGAGGAGGAAGAGAAAGGCTCCCATGAGGGAAGAATCCTTAAGAATTCCAACCCTGACATGGTGATAAGAGTGTAGAGTTTTGCCTACAAGAGGGACACTTCCTATAACTTGAGAAATAAAGGTAAAAAAGGGAAGTTTATTGATGGCTAGGATCCTGCCTTTATGTGGAAAGGTGATCATCCATAAATACGTTGAAATGACAGTAGGCATGGCAGAAACCCACGTGCGACCTAATAAAATATTATAGTCAAAGGGTCTTTCAATAAGTTTGATTTCTATGGATATAGATTTACCTCCTAATTCTACTTGGAAAGAGTTCAAAATACCACAAGTTTTATATTTTCGCCATCAAAACATTTCAAGGTGGTGAGTGACTAAATCAATTGAGAAGAATTAATTGCTTTCTAGCAGGACAAAGACGTGATACAGGTTGAAGCTCACACATCTACAATAGAATGATGGATTTTCTTATTGCGAACAACAACCTCGATCATAAAAACCAATTGAGACATAAGTTGAGGGTAATAGTTCTCATGATTGAAAACAAACACTACAAGAAAAAAGGACATTAGTGAGGGGCGAAAAATGTCACCATAAGCTCATTGGTGACGGTCAAAAGAGAATTCGTCACCAAAAATCAACGTCACCAAAGGTGGCCTTACCAAAAGTATAGGTTTTACAGTGACATACAAAGTTTTTTGCCAATAATAATTTATAATGACAGATAGCGACAATCACCATTTCATATGAGCAATGGTGATGGACCATAGCCTCTGTCACCAAAAACTGAATGTCACCAAAAGTTTAAGTGTTGTAGTGACATTCGAAGTCCATCACCAATAATGATTTATAATGAAGGATAACGATCGTCACCAATGCATATGTGTAATGGTTACGGACCATAACTTCAGTCACCAAAAACTAAACGTCACTAAAAGTGGCATCGCCAAAAGCATAGGTGTTATGGTGACATTCAAGGTCTATCATGAATATTGATTATAGTGATGGATAGTGACTGTCACCATTCCATATGAACAACAACGATTTATTGTGATGGATCTTTAGTGGCTGTCACTATTGGTGCATATATATGGTGATGTCCTTTGACCGTCACCAAAAGTCGCATTACTAGAAGTATAGGTGTTGTAGTGATATTCAAGGTTTATCATGAATAATGACTATAATGATGGACAACGACCATCACCATTTCATATCAACAACAACAATTTATGGTTACGGACCTTTGAGGGTCGTCACTAATGATGCGTGTATATGGCGGCGTTCGTTGACCGTCGCCATTTCATATTCTTGGTGAGGGTTGAAAAATGTCACCAAATCTCATTGGTGATGGTCAAAAGAGCCTCTGTCACCAAAAATTGATCGTCGTCATTCCATATGGATGTCAGGGCATGATGGAATTGAACCACCAACCTCCTGCTTGTAAAGAAGGTGCTCTTCCATGAGCTATCACCCTTTAAAGAATTATACATTTAAAAGTTAGACCTTGAAACTTCATAAATTTTAAAATCTACAACTTTCATTAAATTAAAGCCTCGACAATATTTTACTAAACAAGCAAAGCAGCATCAAAGCTGCAGGTCCTTACCTCATTGTTATTGAAGTTATGAAAAGTGGGCGGAGGGAAAAAAGTTATGTATAAGAGAATCAATATGTTCAGTTGAATACTCAATTAGAGGTAAAACTTTTTATAACCTATAAATGACCTATAACTATTAAATGCACCAAATATTGCAAATGAAATGTCATAAGTGGATAGTATATGGAGGAAGAGGAGGCAGGGACTTGGAACGCTTGCACATCTTGGCATGCCTTAGAACTTGGCACATCTGAGCTTGTTTGACATGTCTACGTACTATCTGGAACATGTTAGCATTTGCTAGCATTCCCTAACACAGCTTGGCAGTCATGACCTCACAACTAGCATTACATTTTTCCATGACTAGGGAACCTTACATTCACTAGAACACCTTGGCATTCCCTAGTTGTCATGCCCTTTGTTATCCTCCACAATGTCCTAGGCTGATGAGGAGATCGACGAAGGTAACCACAAACCAATCTTTTAGTTTCGTAGCTATCCCTACCAAACCAAAGAGGGCTCTCTCTATAAAATCACAGCCAAGAGATGACTAGAATGTAAATGATTTTAGGCTAGATAGCTAGGCTGAGGTGGGCTTTTGGAAAATTTAGGGACTTGGAACTCTGTCCACTGGTGTCTTATCTGGCAGGGACTTTGTCAAGGAAGTAGGGACTTGGAACTCTATCTAGGATAAAGCACCTAACTTGCATGATAGAAGCTCCCTAGGATAGAATACCTCCTTCCTAAAGAGTTTCCCCTGGTCAAAATATAGAACCCTTCTCTACTGTGCACTTTTCTTAAAGATAAATCTGTGCATAAAATAGTACTAAGAAAAACACCTAAATTAAGAAAAGTGAGCATCTAAGTCAAACTATAAAAGTATACTAAATATGGCTCTATATAAGTTTGGGAAACACTAGATAAGCATACTTGCATAGAACAACCAAAAGCTAAGCTACATAGATCATTTGAAATGACAGATTTGGGCATACTTTATTATTGTTTAGGAGTGTTAGTATAGAAAATTCAAGGTAGCCTGTTGTGTCTTTATGTCACAGGCCAAGGATGTGAAGAAATAGATAAAATATTAAATAGCATGGTATAAGTTGATTGCAGGTTCTTTTGAAATAGGAATGGAATTCTCCTTGAAATGGGTTTGGAATTGTCTCACAGTTCATGAAAAGTCCCAAATTTGTTCACTAGAAAGAAGTAGAGTGAGTCGTTGGGTTTATGGTAGGGAACACCCTATAAATAGGAAGATAACTTGAAATTAGTCAGGCATATTATTTCTCATCTTCTTTTATGTGTGTGCTTTGAAAAGATAACCACATCCCAAGACTCAATAATAGCTCTGGTAAAGTTTATAGATGTGAAGCACTTCTGAGAAAACCCATCACTTAATGACAATTGAGCGAGGAATATATCAAACGATTCAATCTTGCACTTAGTCATAAAAAGGAAGTTGGAGTATCCAACATCTTTCCAACAAACCGACTCTAAGCATAATGTGAAAGGCAGGTGTTACACAATAATTTGTCACCGTTTGTCACCGTCACAGTTACCCCTCTTCTGCACTTTGGAGGACTCATCCCGGGACCTGTGAGAAGTGACACAACTTGAAAACACTTGCATCATATTCCCCTAAGTATGGACTTCATATTCCCTGAAGACATCTCCTGCAAGATACCCTTAGAAAGCCCCCTTTTTCCATTGGCGCGGTTTCCTAATGTACTTCTCGCGCCAATGGGGGAAATCCAACAAAGAGGGCGCGCTAGTTGGCGCTCTGTCTCAGTGTCGGACCCGCGCCAACCAAACTTAGTAAAGTTTTTTAACAAACAGGAACGGGAAAGTTCTTTCCAACTCATGAACTCTATACGTGAACGCTTTCCGAGGGTAAAGCCAACTCGATCGATGATAGAACGAACTCGATCGATGTTGTCGTTGATCTTATCTCCTTAAGGATGAAGCCAATACCATCTCGTTTCCCCTATCTACAAAAGCTTGTTCTGTTGCCTTTGACAGGCTAATGGGAGTTTCTCAATAGTGGCTGTAATAGTGATAGTGATAGCTCCAGTTCCAGTAAGAGGAGAATCATACTTTCAGAAGGCTAAGAGATTGCTGCAAGGAATGAGGAGATTCTTGTAACCAAAGAGAGAGAGAGGCTTGTTTCCCATCCTAACAAGTTTTGCAAGTCATGTGTACCTGATCACCCAGCCAAAGGAGGATTTGACGTCAGAACTATGGTTGTATTCTTCTTTGTTGATTATCAATAATAGATGACTATCATTATGGTTCCACTCTCGTTGTTCATTGTAATGATGTTTGAGTTATATCTTTTCTGACTGATATATAGTTGCATCTATTGGTTTCTATGCTTGTATCTGTGTTGTTCTTTGCATGTGCAGGTGTCTGTTCACGGAGATCGTGAGGATCGTGACCGGCCGGAGCAAAGGATTGACTCTTCTACAAAACTAGCGTTGGAATCCAAGTAAGCTTTCATCGCTTACCTGTAGTTTGCAATTAGGAACCTGCGTGTTAGCATTGTTTGATTGTTGCTAGACCCGATCTGGGCTAGTAGGGATCGCCTCTGTCCACAGAGGGGATTTACCTCCACAACAATTTGGTGACTCCGCTGGGGAGTGATTGTTTATTGTTTGATTTGTAAACTTTGGATCTCCAGTTTGGTTTACGAACCGAACGATTTGGGGTTTCTCTTGCTTGATCAGCCTTCTGAGTTGATCTCTTCAGCTGTCTCTTGCTCCCTGGTTCATCTAAGCACTGTTAGCCAGGTCCTGGGCCACTTATTTTTATTTTTGACTGGGCAAAGTCGGTTAGCGCATTTTTTGGCCTGACAGTTGCGCTAGTTGGCGCATGTTGCACATAGGCAACCCGCACCAATCCCAGAATAGCGTGAGTTGCAGCCTGACAGTCGCGCCAGGACTGTGAACTTTTCTTGTTTGCCTATTTGTCAACATTCTAAGACTGGATATTCTGCCTAGATACCTTTTTCAATCACCTGGGTGTGTCAGAGCTTTGTTTGACTGGTTTTTGGCCCTCATCCTTCGGTTGTTTGCTTGTTTCTGTCGATTTCACATTGTAGCCCTAGGGCATCTAGTGACTTTGTGCATCGAGCCTTCCACTGGAGTTTCGGCCTTTTCTTAGTCCAGTCGACATTTTGGTTACTCTTTTGCATCTGTTTGGTGGTTGTTAAAGCTTGTTATTGGGTTATTCGAGCAATTTAGTTCTTTTTTGCTTGAATTCCATTTGGCTTTGTTTTGAGCCTAGATCACATGGCTCATTGAGGTCTTTGGCGTTTTTCTTGATTTTGAAGGACTGCCTTCCTGTTTGGGGATCTGATTGGGTTCCCATTGAGTGAAATTTTCTTTTTGCTCTTTGTTATTGTTTCTCAAAATTTGTTTAGTGCGCTTTGCCATCAAAAAAGAAACAATCTCTTTTGCTTTGCATTAGTTAATGGAAATTAAAGCTTTTCATTGTTATTAGTGATTAGTAACCTTGGAAAGAAGTCTTGTTAATTGCCATTAGCTGCATTAGAGTATTGTTGATTGTTTTTGGTCATTTTGTTTGTGTGAAAGATCTCAACCCTTTCATAGCTAGCATTCATCGAATGAAATGATGTATTTTGGCATATAGCTTGCATTTAGGAAATTGTGAGAAATTACATACGGTAAGGCCTGAAAATCGAAACCTAATCTAAGATCAACAGTAAAATGAACTGAATAAATCTAACAACGCATTGGAACTTAACGCACACATCTAGAGGTCTAGGCTAGAGACGTGTTCCGGCGTCGTTAAACCTAGTCACTGTTGTTTCACATTACGGTTGGGTGATTCCTCCTTTTGTGACTCAATAGTGGTCTAACATGGATTT